>FSSH01000965.1_pt1 | contig 32374 bp, 28 predicted proteins | sample 1166101 | NCBI WGS metagenome assembly FSSH01 (sample SAMEA32972668, study PRJEB13176) | freshwater metagenome | biome: Drinking water system; feature: Biomass in drinking water that filtered by 0.45 um membrane; material: drinking water | place: USA | collected 2012-12-20 | depth 0 m
TCGTTGAGCGTCGGGATGAATTCGCTTCCGAGAAACGGCATCAGGCTGAGGCTGGCGAGCAGGCCCCCGATTGCCAGCGCCACCACCACATTTCTATGCCCAAGCGCCCATCGAAGCGCCGGCGCATAGATCCCTTTCAATTGACGGACGATCCAGGGATCGTGCTCCGGCCCCCGCTTCAGCATCAAGGAACAGAGAACAGGGGACAGTGTCAGCGACAAGACGAGCGACACCAATAGCGCGATCATGATGGTGTAGGCCAGCGGCTTGAACATCTTGCCTTCCATCCCATGAAGCGAGAGCAACGGGAGGAACACCAGGATGATAATGAGAATCCCGAATACCACGGGCTGACCCACTTCCTTGACGGCGTCCGTGATCACGCGCAGTCGAGGCACTGTCGCAGTCGAATGGTCCGAAAGATGACGATAGACGTTTTCCACGACAACGACCGAGCCGTCTACGATCATGCCGATCGCGATGGCCAGTCCGCCCAGCGACATGAGGTTTATCGTCAACCCGATTTGCCCCATGATGATAAAGGTGGCCAACGGCCCCAACAACAGCGTGCCGACAACGATCACGGCGCTGCGAACATTGCCCAGAAAGAGGAACAGCACCACAATGACCAACACCACGCCCTCGGCCAGCGACTTGTAGACGGTAGTCAACGCGGCGGTGATCAATTCGATCCGGTCGTAAAACGGGACAATCCGAAGCCCGTCCGGCAGCAGCCGTTTCGCATGGATCTCGTCGATGCGGGTTTTGATGCCCTCGACGACGTCGCGCGCGTTGCCGCCTCGCAGCATCAGGACAATCCCGCTCACCACCTCGCGATCACCGTTCAAGAGTGTGGCGCCGTGCCGGACGGCATGGTCGATGAGCACCTGCGCAATATCGCCCACGAACACGGGCGTGCCGCCGGTTTCTTTCACGACAATCCGTTCGATGTCCTGAAGCGAACGGATTCGGCCCACACCCCGCACGATGTACTTCTCGTCATGTTTTTCCAAAATATTGCCGCCAGCGTTGGCGTTGTTGTTGGCCACCGCCTGGAACACTTCATGCAGCGTGATGTTGTACTTGCGCAGCATGGCGGGCTCAACCAGGACCTGGTATTGCTTGACATAGCCCCCCATTGAATTGACATCGATCACCTCGGGAGTACTCTTCAACAACGGTCGAATGACCCAATCCTGGATGGTGCGTTCATGGATCAATCGCTGATTGTCCGCTGTCGCATCCACGGGTAATCCCCGCGGGCTCTCAAGGTAATACTGAAACACTTCGCCAAGACCCGTGCTGTTCGGAACCAGCATCGGATCCGCGCCGGAAGGCAAAAGTTCTTTGACCTCGAGGAGCCGCTCGAGAACCAGCTGGCGCGCTAGATTGATGTCCATCGAGTCGTCGAACACAATCGTGACGAGCGAGAGACCGACCTTGGTGAGCGACCGCATTTCGGTCAGCGCGGGAACGCCCGTCAATTGAAGCTCGATCGGATACGTCACCAGGCGTTCGACTTCAGGCGGCGACAGACCCGGCGCTTTGGTGACCACTTGCACCAGTACGCTGGTCACGTCCGGAAATGCGTCGATGGGGATGGTTCTGAACGCGTAGATGCCGCCGGCACCGACAATGACGGCGACGATCACAACGAGAAGGCGCTGGCGGAGAGAAAAGTCGAGGAGACGCGAGACCATCAGGCCTGTTTCTTCAGAAGTTCGGACTTCAAGACGAAGGCGCCGTGAGTCACAATCAACTCTCCCTCAGTGAGACCGGTGAGAATCGAGGTGGACGTTCCATTGGACTCTCCGATTTGGACGTCACGGACTTCATATTCACTCGCACTGCGTTGCACAAAGACGAACGTCCGGCCCTGATCCCGCTGCAGCGCAGCCTCCGGCACGGCCAACCGGTCCGGCTGCGCCTCGGAATACAGACGGACCGTAGCAAACATTTCAGGTTTGAGCCTGCCGTCTGTATTCGGAAGCTCCAGTCGAAGCTGCATCGTGCGGGTCACAGGATCCAGCACATCCCCCACATAGGTGATCGTGCCTTTGAAGACCTCCCCTTGATAGGCATTGATCCGCACCTCTGCCTGCATACCGCCCGACGCATGGACGGCATGGACGAAGGGAATGTCCTTCTCCGCGATGTTGGCCTTGACCCAGACTTCTGAGAGATCCGCGATGACAAATAGGTTTTCCGTCGTTTCAACGACTTCCCCTCGTGTCAACTTACGTCCGATCACCCGTCCGGCAAAAGGGGCCACGATCGGCACGACAGAACGGATTTCACGGGTTCGCTCAAGCCGGCGGAATTCTTCGTCGTTCATGCCGAGCAATTTTAGCCGATCATGCGCTTCATTGGACTCGGCCTGGTTACTGAGCAACTCCGCCTGCCGCCGCTGCGCCTCCGCCTCGCCGATTACCTTTTCTTCCAGCAGGAACTTGGCTCTCGCATAGGACTGTTCGGCAACATGGAGCCTGGCTCGCGCCTTCAGATACGCCGACTGGGCCAATCCCAGTTCGCTGCTGTATAAGATGGCGAGAGGCGTGTTTGCTTTGACCTCCTGCCCGAGATCCGCATACACATCAACGACACGGCCTCGAACAAGCGTCGTGATCTCAGCCATGTTGTGTTGATCCGGCTGCACGATGCCTGGAAAGTCACGATACGTTCTAAAATCGCTTCGCGTGACAGATTGAACCACGAGCCCGGCACGGGACGACTCTTCTGCAGACAGCGTCACCAGCCCGGACGATGGGGCAGCAGCAGGAGTCTTACTGGCGCTCACATCGTTTGGCGCTCCGTCACAACCTGACTCCACCGCCGCGACACCGAGCCCCAGGCTGAACAGCACCTCACGGATATATGGAAAAGATCGCTTCACTGGACCTGCTCCCATGCCGTTCGTATGGATGGACCGTCAAGAGAACGATCACAATGTCCCCCCCACTGCCTGCTCAAGCCGGGCCAAAGACACCGAAAGATCATGCCGTGCCTGCGCGTAGTCCAACAAGATTTGCCGCTGCACGCGCTGCGCGTCAAGGACTTCCAGAAGGCTTGATGCCCCTTGTTGAAAGCTGAACTGGGCCAACCGGAGCGCTTCCTGGGCTTGCTTGAGCAGCCCCTTATCAAAAACATCGATCAGTTCAGCCGTGGTCCGCGCGTCCTGGTAATGTTGATGGACCGCTCTGGCTAATTCATTGCGCGTCCGCAGCAATTCCGCTTCTTCACGGCGCTTTGCGCCCAGGGACGAGGTGATTTCTCCCTGGCGTCGATACCAGAGCGGCAAGGGAACCGAGAGTCCCCCCGCAAAGGCTTCACGCCCCATCTCACGCCACACCCCTCCGTTGACCGTAACGGTCGGCATCCGCGATTGCCGCTCGAACTCGATTTTCCAATCCGACTGTTCCACCGACTTCAGCAAGCGCTGAATGGTTGGATGCTGATCCATCATACGTGACATTAATCCTTCGATGTGCAACTCTCTCGGAATCCCTGTGAAGTCGCCTTGCACCACATAGGCCGATCCCAATGTCCCGCCGGTCAGCGTGTCCAGCACGACCCGATTGACCCGGACCGCATTATCTGCGCGGGCAACTTGCTGTCTGGCTTTCAGGACTTCGACCTCGGCCTTGATTGATTCAAATTGCGGCGCTTCTCCCGATTTCACCCTGGCCCTGACGATGCGCGCGACCCCTTCGACGGTGTCAAGATTCTGTTTGGCAAGTGCAGCGGATTGTTGCGTCAACAACAAGCCGTAAAATGCCACCTTGACCTGCGACGTGAGATTCAGCCTCGTCTCCACCATGCCGACATTGGCAGTCGCCAGCCCCAAATCTGCTACCTGCTGCCGGGCCGACCGCATTCCCGGCCATTCGACCGGCTGTCCTACTGTCATATTGTACTCCGTGAGCGATTGACGGTCCGGCGATGCCCCGATGCCCGCCCGTCCCGCATCACGCAGCTCACCGTGCCCCGTGTATCCCATGACGGTCGGGTTCGGATATGCCCCGGCTGTAGTCTGCTGCCCGCGCTGCTGCTCGATCTGCCCTTCTGCGGAAAACACCAGGGGGTTTTTGGCCAAGGCCAGATCGACAATGGCATCAAGCGTATAGTTCTGCACCCCGGATTCTGCCGACACGTTGGGCACGGCCCACAAGAGGCCGAGTTGCAGTACACCCATCATACATCCAAGCGAAAGAACCGACCGCATGCTCATCCACGCAACGGGCTGGCCATGACTCTTATTCGATGCAGTTACCATCTGGAGATTTTAATCTTTATTCTCACGCGATTGATATAGAATTTGACTATAGGGCAGACCGCCATAACTTTTCAATGGACATACACGCTCATTACATGACACTTTTGTCCGGGAAATGTTTGTGGTTTTGAGCTTCTGGAGTATCCTTAATCTGACAACACGAAACATGAAACCCAAAACTCGCAACTCCGTTCGCCGACACAGTATATCGCCGATTGCAGTAGAAGCGGTCATACGTACTGTGGGCTAGGATACCGTCGGGAGAGCACTCAGATAGAATGCCGAAATCGCCGCTGTCGCAGCGACATTCAACGAGTCGACTTCTCTGGCCAGCGGAATTGTAAACCTGACCGCGGAGCGTTTCACGATATGTTCCGCCAATCCCTCCCCCTCATTGCCGACCGCAATCATGAGCCGGTGGGGAATAGCTCGAATGTCCATCAGGGAAACCGCACCCGGCGAAGGCGCCAGAGCGGAATACATCACGCACCGGTGTTTCTCGAACACTCCGGCGTCCGATCCCCTGAAAACTGGGAGGGTGACAACAGTACCGGCCGCAGCGCGAACGACTTTGGGGCCGAAGGGATCTGCGGAATCGGGACTCAACCAGACACCCGTAAGGTTCAGCGCAGCGGCGGTCCGAATGATCGCTCCCACGTTCGCCGGATCTCGCAGCCGATCTCCATAAATTCCCAATACCCTGGCTTGCCCCAGCAGACGGCTTTCATCCCATTGCGGCTGTCTGACGACGGCCAACAATCCCTGTGGCGCCTCAACATCGGACAGCTGGTCGAAAACGGCATCTGAGCAGGTATACTGGCGGACTGCCAGCGTGGATCGGGCCTGCCGCCCTTCGTCACTTTCCGTTTGGAGATAACGCGGCGCCATCGTCAGACTGATGATGGCTTGAGGGTGCCGACAAATTGCATCGAGGCAGGATTTGGCGCCTTCCAGAACGAAGGCGCCTTCCTCTATCCTGGTATTCTTATCGCGAAGAAGAAGCCGGATGAGCGCACGCTGCCGCTGCGTCAGGGTTTGAAGAGGGGGCGCTACGTCCACCTGTACTCCGCCAATGCCCGTAGCCTCCTTCGCACCACGCACCGGAAACGACTTACCGCCGTCTCCGCTCAGCCGCTGCTTCTGCCGCACGGATACGCTGGGCTCTGGCCTTCGCCCGCTTCAACGCAGTCAGCTTTCCCCTGGTCCGGGTCTGCTCAAACTGCAACTGCTCCAGCTGGGATTTCAGATGCGCTTTCTCTCGCTTGTGCAGGTCTGCGCATTCGGCCTTGGACAGCATCGTCCAATCCCCGGTGCTCCTTGCGCGCTTGATTCGCTGATCCAGTGACTCCCGAAGCTGCCGCGACCGCATCGTCATCAGTGACTTCAGGGCCTGTTGCCGGCGCTGCACTTCTTCTTCTTCAGCCATAATGCCGCGAATATCGGTTCCCAACATGGTCCCACCACCTCCTTAATACACTACTAGATAATCTGACCAAGCCGAAGTGCATTTTAACCGATTTCACCCCTCATCTTCCAGTTCGGGAAATGTCCCAGAAGCCATTGAATCATTGAGATAATTACCATTCTTCGCGAGACCGTTGAACCGATCACCCCTTGTCTGTATCATCGCACTATGTCTATCGGCCCCCTGATTCAAGCCTGGAGACTCTCGAAAAAACACTCCCTTGAGTCGTTGTCGGACCTGGCCCACATTTCATCCGCGCTTCTTGAACAGATCGAATCAGAACAAGCGGATCCCTCCACCGCAACAGTCCAAGCATTGGCGGGAGCCCTTCGCATTCCACCGGCCTGGTTATTCGACGATCCCCGCTCATTTGATTATCTGTTTCAAGATGCAGAGGATCCGGACGAGCCGCCCCCCTCTCGCATCGATCCAGTCACAGATCGAATTCTAGCCGGCTCGCGAATGGACCGATCACTCTACGTTCTCCTCACGGCACTCATGCAAGCCGGCGATCCAAAACTATTGCGCGCAGCTGAGATGAGTCTGCGGAGTCTGGCAAAACAAGCCCGTCAAGCCTCTGTCCCCTGGCTCCAACGCCCGTCCGGACACTTTGAGCCTCCAAGCGACTGAGCCCGCATGTTTCATGACGCGCCTACTACAACCACGACACGTCGCTCGTGAAGCGTATCTCGTCCTTCGACTATGCTCAGGAGGGTGAGCCAGTCGAACCGTATCTCGCAAACAACAACGACAAAGAACAGAACTGCAGACGCCTCATGAGTAAAGCAGGGTAACAGGATGCCGGGAAAATCAGCCGGTGAAGACCTGTATGGATTTCAGCAGGTCTCTGCTAACCACCTGTCGTTTCGAATCGCCGTCGCCGGATCCGGCGATCGACTGCTGCTGTGTTTGCACGGATTCCCGGAGTCGGCTGTTTCCTGGCGCCATCAGATCACACCCATGGCGCACGCGGGGTATCGTGTCTGGGCCCCGGACTTGCGGGGCTACGCCGGCACGACCAGACCGGTAGGCCTTGATGCCTATCGCATCGAAACATTGCTGGAAGATGTGACCGCACTGATTGAGGCTGCCAAGACATCCCGTGTCGTCCTGGTCGGGCACGACTGGGGGGGAATCATCGCCTGGCTATACGCGATGCGATATCCGGCTTATCTGGAATCGCTGGTCGTCTTGAACGCCCCGCATCCCGCCCGCTTCGAGCATGAGTTGCGTCACTGGCGGCAGTTCCACCGATCCTGGTACGCGGCACTGTTTCAAATCCCCTGGTTTCCCGAAACCGTGCTGGCGGCCGGTCGTGCACGCGGAATCGGTGCGATCTTCGAACGCATGCGGGTTCAGCCCGAACATCTTCCGGACGATATCATACGCCTGTACCGGCAACAGGCTTGTGCCCCGGGTGCGCTCACCGCCATGCTGAATTACTACCGTGCCGCCCTGCGGGGAGGCGGCGCCGCCCGCCAGCGCAAGCTAGGCTATCCAGTCATTGATATCCCGACACTCATCATCTGGGGCCTGCAAGACCAGGCCCTCGCGCGCGAGAACCTCGACGGCCTGGAGAAATTCGTGACCAATCTCACGGTCGTACGGCTGGAGAACTCAGGACATTTTGTGCACCAGGACGATCCCCAGCGGGTCACCCATGAAATCCTCAGCTGGTTACAAAGCCGGGATGAGCGTTGATGACCCGACGTCCGCACTCCGGGTACACATCACTTCTCTCCAAGAAACCCTCTCTGAAGTACCAGTCCCACAGCGCGAGGTTGGTGTCTTTCTGGATATCCCTATGGCCAGCCTGGTAAAAGATAGCGGTGATCTGGTTATTGCTGACCGATCCCAAAAGGACCACCGCGCGATGATGTCACTTCTGAGAACCATCGGATTGCACGCTCATGCCACCTTGGAATGCACAAGGAGAGTGCGACGCATCATTCGCTGCGCCTGCCTTACGACGACATTGCTAGTGACCATCGCCATCGTGGCTCAGCCGGTGTACGCCGCAGGCGGTGGCCAGACGAAGTTCAAGCGTACCTCGACACAATACATTGCGGCATTGGGCGATCCCGGATCAACTTCAGGAAATGGCGCGCAATCGTGGGGTCTGTGGCCACTGGACCCAGGTCCTCGAGGCGTGAAGCTAGACCGCTATCCATCACTAACAAATTCCGGTGGCGTCGCCCCGGCGCGTTGGAAGTTCGACGAAACTGACTGGTGGCTTGAGGAGCACGGCTTGCTCATGGAGCAACCGACCGTTCCACTCCCGTCCGGCAAATATGTGGTCACAGGTGCCCGGAAGGTAACGGCCGTGCTGACCATTCATCCCGCCGACAGTCACGGCGACAGACGCTGGGAGCTCGATCAAGGCGCGACGCTCTACGATGTGACTCACCTGGCCTGCCGTTCCGCGCGCTATACACCGGCGACAGTGGGCGGTTCGTGCTCACCGGCCAACGCGAAGCAGACAGCATTTCCCGTTGCACCAGGGGGAGCGATGCCCCCGGTCGATGGCTGCACGAAGCAGGACTATGCGGTACTTATCGTAATCGGCGTGGGCGTGGAAGACTGAACACGGTGGCCGTCTACTTGACCACGCCAACTGATGCCGATGTCTCAATCCCGGAACTGAACTGCTCTGAGTACCCGCTCAAGTGCTACAACACCTGCACGATGAAGCACTTTAAATAACGTGTCTCAGGCATGCTGGCGAGGATGGGATGGTCGGCACTTTGGCCCCGTTGTTCGATCAACCGGATCTCGCGCCTGGCGTCACGTGCTGCGAGACGGATGCTCTTCCAGAGGTCTGCCTCGGAGACAGGATGGGAGCAGGAGCTCGTCACCAGAAACCCTTCCGGCTTGAGTAGCTTTAAGCCCAGAATATTAACGTCCTTATACCCGGTCAACGCACGGGGCAGCGCCTGCACACTCCGCGCAAACGCCGGCGGATCGAGGATCACCAGGTCATAGCGCCGCCCGGCCTTGACCAGCTTGCGCATCTCCTCGAACGCATCGGCTTGGCGATAGCTGCAGCGATCCGCCACCTTGTTCATTGTGGCGTGCGTTCGAGCCATGGCCAGTGTATCGAGGCTGACATCGAGGCCCTCCACTGATACGGCTCCGGCGAGCGCAGCATGAATGCCAAAAGCCCCGGTATGGCAGAATACTTCCAGCACCTCAGCTTCAGCCGCAAGTTTGGCCGCGGCCAGCCGATTGTCCCGTTGGTCGCAAAACCATCCGGTTTTCTGTCCCTGTTCCACATCTACGAGAAACTTCGCGGCCCCTTCGTGAATCTCAACTTGTGTCGGGCCACCGCCACGAAGAAATCTACGTTCGAGAGGCAGTCCTTCGAGCACCCGGCTTTTCGTGTCGTTTCTTAGATAGACCGCCTCAGCATTCATCTCCTTCATCAGTATATCGGCCAACAGTTCCTTCCGGCGATCCATACCATAGGACAGAGTCTGCATGACCAACATGCGATCGTACCGATCCACGATCAAACCAGGCAACCGATCCCCTTCTCCGTAAATCAGCCGATAGGCGTTGGTCCCGGTGACAACGCGTTCACGCAGACGAATCGCTTGCTGAATCCTCTTCTTCCAGAACGCTTCGTCAACCGGTTCATCCTCAAATGTGACCAGACGGACCCTGATCTTCGAGTTAGGGTTGAAGAAACCGCGGCCGTAGAACCGGCCATTCGGGTTTACGACATCGACCAGATCACCGGCCAGCGGATCTCCGGCCACGGAGTGAAGATGGCCGGCATAGATCCATACATGCCCCGGCCCATCCAGAATCCGGTGCGCGGCCAGCGTGACTTTCGGTATTTGACGAGGTTCATCTGATCCCATATGTGTCTTATCCAATGCCGAAGGAGGAAAGATCAAGTGCCTGGAAACGGCATCATACCCGTCCCGCGCTCATAAAACTCGCTTGACGCAGCCCCGCCGGTATGTTTTCCTGACTGCGACAGTATTATTGACACGACCTGATCGGATATTGGACGAGTACACATGAGCGGCAAAGCCACTATCGGATCGGCTGTACTGGATCGGCTATATCGCCTCGGCGTCCGCCATATCTTCGGCATTCCCGGCGACTATGTTCTTTCACTCTTTCAACTGATCGAAGCCTCGCCGATCAGGCACATCGCGACGACCCGCGAAGACTGCGCCGGGTTTGCCGCAGACGCGTACGCGCGCATCAACGGAATCGGCGCCGTCTGCGTCACCTATTGCGTCGGAGGATTGAACACCGTCAATGCCATTGCCTGCGCCTATGCTGAACGATCGCCGGTCGTCCTGTTGACCGGCTCACCGGGCCTTTCGGAACGGACACGCACCCCCTATCTGCATCACATGGTCAGGGATTTTTCGACTCAACGGGAGGTGTTCGAGCGCATGACGGTCGCCGCGGTGACGCTCGACGATCCTTTGACCGCCGAACGGGAAATGGACCGGGCCTTTGCCGCGCTCCTGCGCTATCGGCGCCCCATCTATTTGGAAATCCCCCGCGACATGGTGCACACGCCGCTCACCGGCGCCGTGAAACCGATCTGTATCGAAGATGAGCCGAGCGATCCTGCCGCGTTGGAAGAAGCGGTCGGGGAAGTCCGCGCCATGCTCGCCTCGGCAAAACGGCCGGCCATGTTGGTCGGAGCAGAGGTCGGACGATTCGGCCTCCAGGATGATCTCGCGCGATTGGTCGAGCGGATGAACATCCCGATCGCCTCGACACTGCTGGGGAAATCCATCATTCGGGAGGATCATCCACTCTATGTCGGCGTCTATGGTGGACTCATCGGACGGGAAGAAGTTCAGCAGTTCATCAACGATTCCGACTGCCTCTTGATCCTCGGCTCAATCCTCTCGGACGTGGAAGACTTGGACGCGCGCTCGCCGTTGCTCTCCGAAGGCAGAACGATTCACGCAACCGCCGACCGCGTGGCCATCAAACATCACCGATTCGAGTCCATCAAGTTCCAAGACTTTGTCCATGCACTCGTGCAGGCCCCGCTCCCTGCCTTTCCATTGCGGAAACCGCCGGCTCGAACTGTGGCTGCCTCGGCACAGCCCCACCCCGACTCACCGGTGACGTTGGAAGGGCTGTTCCGGCATCTCGACACTGTCTTGACGGACAAGACCCTGGTCATCGCCGATGTCGGCGAATCCCTGTTCGCCGCCGCCGATCTTCATGTACGCCATCGATTTGAATTCCTGTCACCGGCCTACTACACCTCGATGGGATTTGCCGTGCCTGCCGCCCTCGGCGCATCATTTGCCGATCCCGGCCTACGGCCTATCGTGCTGGTGGGGGATGGAGCGTTTCAAATGACCGGAACCGAACTGTCCAGTTGCGTCCGCTATGGACAGGCCCCCATCATCGTGCTGCTGAATAACCGCGGCTATTCGACTGAACGGGAAATCTTGGAAGGCCCGTTCAACGACGTGCATGAATGGCAGTACGAAAACATATTCGCGCTGGTTGGCGGAGGCATCGGATCGCGCGTGAATACGCAACGAGAGTTCGAAGAGCGCCTCGCAGCAGCCTTTGCGGACCAGCGCCGGCCTCATCTCCTCAATGTCCTCCTCAGTCCGAGCGACCGTTCACCCGGCATGGTGCGGCTCGCCCGGCGTCTCGGCAAGAAACTTTCAACGGACAAGCCCTAGCCTGCATTCCGGCAGCGGCTTAATCTTCCTCCGGATTGATAATATGCAGCCCTGCCGTTTTTGATGCGGCTAACAGCTGCGTATCTGCACTGACGACCGTTAATCGTAACGGCTTCAATTCTAACGCCATGGCCAGATGCATCACTTGCGGAGACCGGAGAAACGGATATTCCAAGACAAGTTCCTTGGTCGCCAGGTACGTCTTAATCGTGGGGACGATGAAGTCGAAGAGTCCCTGCTTTGATTCGATTTCGAACTTGTAGAGCACCGAATAGCAATCGTCCCGCGTCATGAGCCCCCCCTGGGCGCGGGTCGACATAATGGAGTAGAAGTCCGTGACCGACCATGTCGGCAGAACCGCCACCTTCCCGCGTTTCACCAACAATTTATTTACGATGCGGGTCCCCCGCTCCATGCTGTACCGCTTGACCAGCGCCGTCGAGTCGAAATAATAGTATGGCATCCCGTTACATCCTCCCCTTCAGAATAATTTCCGCCAACGGCCCCGGGAGCTTGGAGAGACGGTCTTGCAGCTCATCGAGCGGGACTTCTTCATAGCCTTCTTTCCGCAACGTATCGGCGAGATTGCCCTGATTGAAAGAAGCCGTATCCTCCTTCAGACGGTCATTCAACCGCCGCTTCGCCAGACGGCTTGATATTTTCTGTCCTGACTTCGTCAAACCGCGTCCACGGCTGCGTGGAGCACGAATCGAATTTCCTGCTGTCTTGCTCACAATCGTTACTCCTCCTTCTTCTTAAGATAAACTGCTCCCTGACTATCCCGCTGCGCCGATGCATCCTCCCGCGGACAGCCCGCCGGCATGGCCGCCGGTGCCGGCAACGTAGCCTCTCCAAAAATATGCGCGGCAATCGCCGTCGCCGCCTCCGATGACAATTCGCGCTGCGCGACGCGCAGTGTCTTCGCCGTAGCTTCACGCTCCGTCAGATGGCCTTCCTTGCCGCCGCGCGCAACCGCCCCAACCACGCGTCTGGTAGCCGCTTCCACAATGTCAAAGTCACTACACCACCGGACGTATTTGAAATTCGGGTCCTTGACTTGGATGGGAAACAGCCGCACCGTGCCTCGAACAAGCAGTTCCGGCGCTACACCTCCGCCGCCCGCCGCATCGGTTTTTACCGTGAGCCCTTCTCGGATAAGCCCTTCCGTCAGAGCACGCTGAATCGGTTCGGCATGATCGCCGGACACCTGTACGGTCAGCACGAGATTCGTCGCCAGAAACCGTTCAAGCTCATTGGACAACTCGTTCACGTCATAGGCGGCCGCGGTACCTCGTCCGCTCGGACGGATCACGCGCAGATCGGCATTGTAGGCTTCTCGCAGCACAAGATTTCTGGCAGCGCGACGAAGATTGCGGATTTTCCCGAGTTTGTCGGTCATACCCCGCGACTCGGCGACATCCGATTCGACTGCCCGGTCCAGCGCGGCCATCCGATCCATCAACGAGGCCTCGGCTTGGGAGCGGCTCATGACAGCCAGCGCATAGTACAGACCTTTGTCCGCATCATGCCAGGCATCGGCAATTCTGACATTCTCGATGACCTTGTCGGTCGAGACTCTTGTCACGGTATCCAGCGTGAGCCGCCGCTCGGCGTTTGTCGAGCCTCGATTTTCGATCAGAAGATAGGACTCCCAGTCTTTGGCCTGAGCCGTCACTTCCGCCTTAAAGACCCGCGCGATAGCCGCGTACGCCTGGTCGGCCGCACTATTCCGATTATCCGCCTGCCCCACTCCGATCACGTAGTGAGCCGGAGGATAGTCGGAGTCTGCTCCGTCAATCCATCCCGGCTTTGGATTTCCACCAAACCAGGCGCACCCCGATGATGCCGTTCCAATAAGGCAGAGACAGCCCATGGTCAGAAGAGCGCGCCGGAACACGGCTCGGCCATCGTCGATCATTGCATCACACGCTGAATGATAAAAGCGGTTTGGCCTGGCGCAAGGTTGAGAGACCGTTCTGTTCGCCCCGCAGCAGGGCCTTGGCCGGACGGTTGAATCTCCACGCCATAGCGACCAGGAGCGACCCAGGCGCGCGCCACATGAATTTCATCCGGCAATGTTTCCCAGCTACGCTTGTCCGCCTCTTCTGACATCACGGCTAATCCCTTCGTCAGCAGTCCCACAAGAAGTCCGACCCAGGGACCGGCATCTTTCCCTGCGGCCTGATGAGCCCCGATTGTCGCCGCTTCAGCCATCGCAAACTTTGAAGCCGCCCGCGCGAGCGCTTTAGCCGTTATGGCCGGCATACGATCCGCAAGGGTCTTCTCAGCCAACGCCGTCACGTTATGCACGGGCTCCGATCGAACAGTAAGCGCACGCTCTTGCGCGTCCTTCAGTATCACGGTCTCGAACGGCACCCGCGTCTTTTGTGGCACGAGGCGTGGAAGCGCGACACGCACCACGCGCCCGCTGAGCCCGTACAGCACACTGTCCACCACGGCTCTATCCCGCTGACGAGAAGATTGGGACAATCCACGATTGAGCAACACCAGCTGCAACGCATCCAGACTGATCGGAATGTCGAGATAGCGATCCTCTTTCCGTGGAGCGCGGCCATTATAGCTGATCACGACGACTTGAGCGAGATCTCGGCGAGCCGAAGCCGGCTCCCACTCGACATCGGGAAATGTATTCCGATAGTTCTCGAATTCAGCCGTCAGACCGAGTGCTTCAGCCATGCACAGCACATCGGCCCTCAGGGACGGAGGGGACGGGATTCTCAACCATCCATACATCGCCTCATAGGCTTCGAATGCATTGCGGTAGGCGATGAACGCATTATTGAGGTCGCCGGTCGCCTCATACAAGATGCCGCTCACATAGCGGGCAAATCCGTCGTTTCGATAGCCGTTCGGCTCCTTCACCCGGTCGCCAAGCACGTTCAGGCGATGGTCGATGCGCCGCGCCTCTACAAGAGCTTCCGTCAAATTGCCCTGAACTGCGTAATTCAATGCCTTGACCACATTGATCATGACATGTTCGTAGGCCTCGCCTTCGTACGGCAAGGCATTGTCGTTGGTCAGAAATGCGGCGGTTTCGGAACGGATGGTTCTGGTATACAGCCGCTCGACAACCTCTTCAGCCTGTTCCAGCACCATGTTGCTTTGCCGATAGTCTCCCGCCAGTTGAAGGGTCAGACCACGATCCATTCCATACAACAGGCGGCTCTTCTCTCCATACTCCGCCTCCTTCTGCTCGACGATAGAAGCCGCCATCGCAGGGTCGCCTGCAAGCAAACTTTGTTCGATGAGCAGATAGCGATTAACGGAAGGACCGCAGCCGGTCAGGAGAATCAGTCCGGCAAGGAGGCAGGCATAGGAGACTGAAGTGGGACCGCTCCACCGCACACAAGCACCGTGGGCAAAGCGTGAGAGGAAGGCGTTCAACTGGGTCCGTTGAGCCTAAAAGACCGTCCGCTTCTTTTCGACGACTTTCTTGATCTTCTTCTGTCCATACCAGACCTTCGCGTTGCTTTCGAGGTCGATCATCTGAAGATCGACTTGATAAAACACCGCCTTGGTCCCGTCGGCTTCGTCAAGGATCGTTGCAATGGTGCCCTTCATCATGTAATCAGCCCCCGTCTCTTTTCCCGGAGCCTTCTGCGTTTCTTCTCGGGCATGCACCGCCTGCTCTTTTCGTTCGGTCCGGATCTCGTCCCTCTCGCCCTTCCCGGCGACGAACGTGACTTTCTGCGAGTTCGTGAGTTCACGCTCCAAATCCGTGATGAAGGTCCGCACGCTTATATGCTCATGGCTGCTGTTCAGCACGGTTCCGACCACAACCACCGGCTGACGCCGGTTCGCCTGAGTGAAATTGCCGAGCCACGGATATTGCAACGCTTCCTTCACCATCGCCTCGGCCACCATCCGGGAATCGGTATCGTTCCACCGGCCGCTCAAATCCGTCACGACGCCGGCGTCGACACGAGTCACTTTCGTCTCATGCCCGCACCCGGCCAAGGCAAATACCGCACAGAGGACGATCGAATAGGACCGGCGATACCACTGGATCACGTTGACGCTCCGTCAGAGGTTGATGGCTGATTGCCGTACCGTTCGGACACTATCTGACCGCCCGCTTCTCTTCTTCCTTCTCCAGACGATCGAACAACTTATCCGCGTTTTTCCGCACGAAATCACGGACCTGCGCATTCAATTCCTTCGCCTGCTCCAAGTTGTTCTTCATATCTTCAAGACTCAGCTTGGTCAGGACATAATACGTGTTCGTTTTCTCATCTTTGTATCGATCAATGGGACGGACACCACTCAACGTCGCCGTGGTCACAGTCTTGATGGCACGCTCGACATTCTGTTCTTCGGTATTGCGCGTAAAATCGCCGGCCGTCGTGGACGCGGCGTAATCCCTCATCAGATAACCGGTATACGTTTCAAAGGTCTTGGCGATCTCAGCCCGCCCGCGATTTTCCGCGGTGTCCCAGGCAAGCGGCTCATTGCGCACACCGACCACCGACCCCACGCCATAAAACGCCTTACTATCTTTCTCGTTCATCACCCCGGACCCCTTCTCCACCCACTTCGGAGGACCGCCGCACGCCACAAGTCCCATGAGAAGAACAACACCGAGACCCATGCCGGCCAGTCTTGCACCCATCGCTTGAGACCGTATCATAAGATCCTCCTTCGCCGTAAAACTGTTCCGCTATCGTCCAGGAACGCGCTGCGAGAAAAAGTGGATTTATGCTAACATGCGTTCCTGGTTCCGTCAACGGAACACGCTCCTGATGAAGCGATTCATGAACCCAATCATTCCTTGAGGAAACCTTATGGCGGACATTCAGATCGAAGACGGGATAGTCAAAATTACCAATCTCGATATCCAGGATCCCAAAGCTGCCGCCGTGTTGGCTGCCTACCCCCAAGCACGCTGGGCGGAAATCACGCGTCGAGCGGTCAAAATCGGGCTAGGCTATCTCAAAGGAGGGGAGCAGGGATAAGACTAAGGGGTTTGCTTTGCGGCTTGATCGGCTTCTGCGACAACCGCTCGCGCGCGGGCATGCGCTCCGCCCAATTCCAGATACCGGCGGAAAGCCTGAATGGATTTCGGTCGATCGTTGAGATGATCCGCATACAGCGCCCCCAATGAAAAATACACGTCCTGGTAGCCACCGTTGACCTTCAACGCCTGAAGCAGCGCCGTTTCGGCCTCCACAAACTTTCCCTGTTTCTCATGGACAAGCCCCAGCATGTAAAACGAATCGGGATTGCCCGAGGCATGCTGCACGGCAAGCTGCCCTGAGGCCAGCGCCTCGTCGAGATTCGGAACTGCTTCCAAGTGGATGTAACTTTTGAGAACGTAGGCATCGCCATAGGCCGCATCGTGCTCGATCGCGAGATTGAGATGTTCCAACGCCGCTGCCGCTGATTTCCCTTCCTGAAGCATGGCGTACGCTTGTTCGTAGTGACGTCTGGCCGTCCGTTGACGCTCCACCGAATTGTTGGGCCCACTGTCCGACTGAAGCGCGGCCTTCCGCCCTTCAATCAATACCGTATCTCCATCCCCATCGATCCTCAAGCTGGTCGGATGCTGCACGCCCTGGGAGTCCGCTTGTACCCGTTGTGTAAGATAGTCCCCCAGCTCTGACGCCATGAGCCACCCATTCTTATCCACATCAGCCGCTCCTGCGAGTCCGGCCAGCAACGCCTGAACAAAAATGCTTTTTCCATCGGAACGAGAGGAGAGTTCTCCCTTGCGGGCTGCGCTGATCACCTGCACCGCACGCCGGTCCATATCGGCCTCCGGAACAAGCCGGCCCTCAAGTGACACGGGCGGTGGCGACGTCAGTTCCCATCCAAATACAGGAGCATCCAGAATGAGGAGAGTGTGTTTGGATGCCGACCGCCTGGTAAATTCTTTCAAGTGCTCCACGGTCACAGCCTTTGCCGGATTATTCACCTGTGCATCCGCCGGCACAAGATAGCTTCGATCTTCCCCATCGGCATCCTGTGCCGATCCGGCATGTCCTGCGTAGAAGATCACCAACCGGTCCATACGCCCGACCTTTCTCGGCAACGTATCGTTCAGCACCTGCTGCAATCGGCGAAAGACAGCATCCTTTTCGTAAATCTCCACAACCTCATCGAACCCCAAATTTCGAAACGCCTGGGCCACTTGCTTCGCGTCATTGACGGCCCCCCGAATAGGCGGGGCTACGACATAGCCTTCAATCCCGATCACGATCGCCCAGGACTTGTAATAGAGACCTTCCGGCTTTCCCAGTTGGGCGTGAGCAATTGAGGGAATACCATACGGTGTGACGCCTGAAGAATGGTTCAATATCAGAACGGCAATCCCGACAATGGAAAGGAATCGTTTCATAGATTTCGTCAGCCTACTGCCAGGCTTTGACGGCTGTCAAGAAATCCACTTTAGAATTCAGCAGCTTCCCATGATTTCAACAGAGCCGCCGGAGCTTCCTCACTCTGTACAAATGTATGGTTGCAGGAGCGGTCACCTTTCTCCATAATCACACTTTCTTGAGATCAGACTTAGTGGATCGAGGAGGCATACAGACTATGAGTGAACAGATCGAGACGCTCCTGAAAGAAAGCCGCACGTACCAGCCGACCGCCAAGACGATCGAGGCCGCCTATATCAAGGACTACGAGGCCGAGTACAAGAAATCCATTGCCGACCCTGAAGCGTTTTGGAGCACTGCGGCAAAAGAGCTGGAGTGGTTCTCTCCCTGGAACAAAGTCCTGGAATGGAATTATCCCTGGGCCAAGTGGTTTGTCGGCGCCACCTGTAACATTGCCTACAACTGCCTGGACCGCCACGTCAAAACATGGCGCAAAAACAAGGTCGCGCTGATTTGGGTGGGGGAACAGGATCAGGAGCGCGTATTCACCTATGGCGAACTCTGCCGGCAGGTGAATCGCTGCGCCAACGGTCTGAAAAGGCTGGGCATCACCAAAGGCGATCGCGTCACCATTTATCTCCCGAAAGTTCCGGAGCAGGTCATCGCGATGCTGGCCTGCGCCAGGATCGGCGCCATTCACAGCGTGGTCTATTCGGGTTTCAGCGCCCCGGCCCTCGCCAGCCGTATCAACGATGCCGAGTCGAAGCTTGTGATCACCGCCGACGTCGGCTTCGATCGAGGCAAAACCATCCACTTGAAGCCAGTCGTAGACGATGCGCTGAAGACATGCTCGACGGTGGAGCATGTGATTGTCGTACGCCGCCAGAGTCAGGGCCAGGCCCTATCAGCACCGAAGGAACTCGATTGGAACGACTGGGTGAAAGGTGAGCGCGCGGTCTGTGCCGCAGAACCGTTGGATGCTGAAGCCCCGCTATACATTCTCTACACGTCAGGCACGACCGGCAAACCGAAAGGCGTCGTCCATGTTCACGGCGGCTACATGGTCGGAACCTATACCACAACCAAATATGTGTTCGACCTGAAAGACGACGACGTGTATTTCTGTGTGGCCGATCCCGGCTGGGTCACAGGCCACAGCTACATCGTCTATGGCCCGCTCCTCAACGGTGCGACAATCCTGACCGCAGAAGGGAAACCGGACTATCCGACCCCGGGCCGTTGGTGGGACTTAATCGAACGATACGGTGTCTCAATTTTTTACACGACCCCGACCGCAATCCGCCTGCTCATGCGATACGGCGAAGACTGGCCCAAGAAATCCGACCTCTCATCACTCCGCATCTTGGGCAGCGTCGGAGAACCGATCAACCCGGAAGCCTGGGAATGGTTTCACCGTGCGACAGGCGGAGACAAGCCCATTATGGATACCTGGTGGCAGACAGAAACGGGCTCCATTCTGATCACTCCCCTTCCCACAGTACCCCTCAAACCAGGCTCTGCGACAAGACCATTTTTAGGAATCGAAGCGGATGTGGTAGACCGTGAGGGCAAGAGCTTGCCTGCTAATGCGGGAGGATTTGCCGTCATCAAGAAACCCTGGCCCTCGATGATGCGCGCCATCTATAAAGATCCGGAACGATACAAAACCTACTGGAATACAATCCCCAATTGTTATGCTGCAGGTGACGTGTGCCACAAAGACGCAGATGGCTATATGTGGTTCATGGGCCGGGCCGACGATGTCATCAAGGTCGCCGGGAATCGACTGGGCACAGCTGAGGTCGAGAGCGCATTGGTCAGCCACCCGGCGGTTGCGGAAGCCGCCGTCATCGGCAAGCCGCACAAGACCGTCGGCGAATCCATCAAGGCCTTCGTTATTCTGAAGCAGGGCGAGCAGGACAGCCCGGCGCTGATCAAGTCGATCAAGGATCAGGTGCTCAAAGAGCTGGGCAAGATCGGCGTCCCGTCCGAAATCGATATCGTCTCGTCTCTTCCAAAGACCAGGTCTGGCAAAATCATGCGCCGCGTCCTGAAGGCGAAAGAACTCGGACAAGACCCGGGGGATATTTCAACGATCGAGGAGTGACCGCCTTGGCACGGGGCCAGCGCAAACCGGGCGAGCCGATCTATTTGAGGCGCCACGTGATCAGTCTTGCGCTGGCCGTGGGTCTTCCACTGGTCCTGTTGCAGCTCTACAAGAGCTACATCGGCCCCATCGACTTCGGCACACAGCTCCTGGTCATTGTCATCACCTCCGTATTTGCTGGAGCAGTACTCTATCTCACCTACCGTTCCTCGGCAAAAAACCAGCCGTAGTATATGACCGGGGGCTTTCAATCCCGTTCCATTTCTTGGCTCAACGACGCGCAATTTTTGGCTCTATTTCCTCTAATCTTCACCCCCATGAGCAGGAACCGCACCAGCAAAACCCCTTGAAATTCAATACCGGCATGCTGCTTGCGATGTTGAGCGGGCAAGGAAGTTGTTTTACCTCGCAAGCCTGTCGAGCCTCGACCATCGATCTCGAATCCGGCTTGGAGTAACCAAGGAGGACATCGAAATGAGCGCACAATCAATACAGGAATCCGCAGAGACTCTTTTGCACCGGAGAGGCCGGGTATCGACTCTTTGCCTCTCCGTAATGTTCGTGGGAGCCTTCAGTGTCTCGCTGATGGCCGGCCCTGCCGATGCAGGGGACAGGAAGCAAGATAGAGATGATCATGACAAAAAGCACAGCCTGGTGATGCGCCCCTATAGCGATCACAGTTTGCGCTATATGGTGATGCAGCTCCAACAGGAAGTCGAAAAGCTCAGGAGAGAAATTGCCGCGAGGCCAGCAAGTACCGGCACCGGTACTAGCACTGGTCCGAGCCTGGCTGATTTCAACACCCTGAAGGGACGTGTAGATGCTGCAGAAACCACGTTAGGACAACATACTACGAGTCTGAGCAATCCCGTGCTGGCCCTGAAAGACTACGTAAAGATTGAGACCACAGCGCAGAATGGCATGCTTGGCCCCCATATCATTTTCAGCGGGGCAAACGTGCACATCCGGAATGGAGCGAATGCAACCACTACCACGAACAGTCTCGGGAATCTGGTTCTCGGCTATAATGAAACCGCCCAGGGCGTTGCACGCGACGGCTCACACAACCTCGTGAGCGGCCAGGGGAACTCATTCCGATCGTTCGGCGGGCTTGTTTTCGGCACTGACAATGTCATCTCCGGCCAGTTTGCCACGGTCCTTGGCGGTGGACAGAACAGGGCGGTTGCACCGTACTCAACTGTAATTGGCAGCATGCAGAATGTCAGTGACTCGAATTACGAAATCACGCCGATGCCACAGAGCGGTGGCGGCAGTACCGGTGGCGGAGGCTTCTAAATAATCACCTCAGGAGCCGGGTTCCGACAGGGGGCCCGGCTCCTCTCCTTGAACATCTCCGCACTTCTTCTCTCTCCTCACAACATATAATATAGGCACCGATGGGCGTATACCAAGTCGCCTCAGACCTGGGAGGCAGATCAATCCCCGCTTCTGCAGGTAGTCCTTATCGATGATAGGAGAGGGCTTCGGAAGCTGGCTGCGTTCTTGGAGGAGGCGATCGACATACTTGCCGATGAGGTCGGATTCAAGGTTGACAGGATCGTTGACCTGCTTGAGGCCGAGGGTGGTCACGCCTTCTTGACGCCGGCTGCGGATGACTCCGACCCCGTCTACATGGCCTGCCACCAGATGCCCGCCGATGCGTTGGTTCAGCTTCATGGCCCGTTCAAGATTCACCGGCGTTCCCACAGCCATGCTACCCAGTGTGGTTACTGGAAGCGTCTCAGGCGGAACCTCCACAGAAAAATCAGGGACTCATCCCGTTTCGAGCCTGAATTCCGCCGGCCCCACCGTCACGATGCCGAGATAGCCATCGACGGTAACGCCCTCGCCGTCCTGAAGCAAGTCAACGACGTTCGCCACTCCGTTCACACAGGGGATTCCGAGTTCGCGGGCGATGATCGAGCCGTGGATGAGCATTCCGCCGCGGCGTTCGACCACGGCCGCCGCCAGCGGTACCAGATGCGTCATCATCGGCTGAATCGCATCGCAGACAAGCACTTCGCCTGCATGAAAGTTGCCCAGGTCCTCCGGACCGCGGATCACTCGCACGTTACCTGTCGCCAGTCCATGGGCTGCCGGCTGTCCCACTAACTGACGTGGCACCTCGACCCGCGCCCGCAAGGTCGGAGGCGGGCTGACTGGTTTGAAGGCCGGTAGCGACAAGGGCGTCTGGGCAGAATCGCGGAGCGCGGCACAGATTGCTACGACCGATTCCGTGCCAACTTCCGCGTCAGCGTTCAGCCTCCCCACCGCTTTCAACCGGTTGCCGGCGGCTTGCAGGGCTCGAAGCAGTTGGCTTTCGAGACGGGCGACGAGCAGGTTGTCATCGTCGCGAAGTTGCCAACTCAGTCGGGCCAGCCGCATCACTTCCCGAGCTTCGGCGTGTCGAGCTGCTCCCACGGCGTCGAGAAGTCGCTGTTCCAATGATCGAATCGCTTCTTCATCGTCGCGTGTGGCGTGCGCGACCGGGGAACGCATCTGGGACGCCAGCTCCAGGATGTTCCGCAGCAGAGTCGTCGGCTTATCGCTCAGACGGAGGCCGCCGAACGCCACATCCATGAACTGACGCAGCAGCGTCTGAAAATTTCTCAGGAACTCACGACCTCCGGCGAGGGCGGGCAGTTGACTTGCCCATGCCTCCCACTCGAAGTCGTTCGCCGCCGCCGGTTCGTGGACCGCCTGCTGCAGCGCTCGCTGCAACGCGGCGGACTCTTGCACCTGCTGCGCCAGGGCTCGCAGCAATTGATTCCGCTGCGAGGCCAACATGTCTTCGCCCCGGAGCAGACCCACGAAGTCGTAGGGGTCCTGGGGATGCACGGCATCGTTGTAGTACATCCCGAGGTAGCGCACGCCATGGGCAAAGGGAATGAACTCGTCCCAATACACACGTTTCCAGTGCTCCAGTAAAGACTGTCGCGTCTGGATACAGTCCGCCAGTTGCGCGTCGTCCAAGCCCTCCACGTCCTCGGCAGCCAAGCGATCGCCAAGGTCCCGGAGTTCAGGAATCAACTGCTCGGCCACACGCTGGCCCAATTGGCGGAGCCGTTGCTTGTCGGGCCGCAGCGTGAGGTACCAGGACCGCTTGTCATTTGGATCCGGCCGGGCGCGTGTGATCGGCCGTGCCTGCAGAACGGTCAGGCGGTTGGCACGCCCCGTCCACTCCACGTCGGGACACCAGCCCAGTCGGCTTTCCACCTGATCGACCACCAGGAGGAGAGATTCCAGATCGGACTGCTGCAGCAACGGCGCGGCTTGCTCGCCGTTCTCGCGGCGGCCCGACCGAAACGAGACTACTTGACGCGTCACTCGGCTCATCAGCCAGTGGTCCGGATCGACGCTCCCGTCGACAAGACCAGAGCAGGGTCCGGGAACTGCTTCTATCACGGCACGATCGTTCTCGTCCGTCCGGGGATCACGGCCAAAAGCGACGCCGGAGCGGTCCTCGGTCTGCATTTCTTGGATCAATACGGCCATCCGGCTAGTCAGCGGATCGAGGGCCAATTCTTGCCGGTACAGCAGCGCCGCATCCGACCACAATGACGCCCACACCAGACGGACAGATTCGAGGACCGCTTCTTCCCCCACGACATTCAGAAACGACTCGTGCAGCCCCGCAAAAGACCGCTGGGTCGAGTCTTCTCCGGGAGCTGACGACCGGACTGCCACGGGCGTGCGGGTCCCCAGCAGCCGAACCGCTTGGCGGATCGACTGCGCGACGGAGAGCGGGACGTTCGCCACCGCAAATCTGTTACGGATGCGCAACGCGGTGTCCCAGAGTTCCTCCCAACGCAGTTCTCCGAATGGCTTGCGGCCAAGTTCCATCTGGACGACGAGTTGCAATTGCGTGTCCCGAAGGAACTGCTCGTAGGCCGCCACCGTAACACTGAATCCGGGGGCGATCCGAAAGCCCGCGCGGTGCAATCGTGCCAACTGGGCCGCCTTGCCGCCGATCCGCTGGTCGTCGCACGAGGCGGCGTCGAGCGAGATCACCCACGGGTCAGAGTCCATTGCCGAACCTCCTGAAAACGCGTCACATGGAAGTATCGGATGATGTCGACGTGGAACAAGGCAGTCGTGGGGGACCCAACGAACAACTCCAGTTGGGGATGCCGAGCGACCAGCAGATTGGCCTCCTGTTCATAGTCGGCGCCCGGTGAAACCTGCCGAGCACGTCCGGTGGCCGTGACGGCCTCGATTTGCATCATGTCCGCGCTCGAGTGCGAGCGGCTGTCGATGACCAGCGCCACGTGGTCGCAGTCGCAGAGCAGGCGGTACTTGCGCGTCGTGATCGGCGTGGCGAAGACAGCCGAACGCAGATCATCGCTCACGGCCAAGGCGACGAGCGACCCGTACGGTTGCCCTTCGCCCTGCGTACACAGCACCGCGTAGGGTTGCTCCCGCACCAGTCGCGCCACCAGATTGCGTAACGTATCGTCCTTAGGCCGATCGCCCAAAGACGGCTGTCCGGACGCTGCCGATTCAAACAGCGGCTCATCTGCCATGTCGTGCACCATGGTTCAATTGCTGTCCTGTGGCCCCCCGGCTGTGTACGGGTTCAACATTGCCTGGGAACTTTTCCGTAATGTCTTCGCGCCTCAGCTGATCACCCAGAGCTGAAGCGTAGTAGTATTGCCGGATAGCATCTTGTGGACCGTTAGATCGAGAAGCGTAGGGCGATGAAACATACAGATCTCGCTCGTAACTAACATGTGACATCGGCCCGTCTTCACCTAGAATTGCTCCGTAACGCATAACAAGATCTTCACCATCAACAAACATCATGACGCGTGTGTCTGCACGAGCCGTTGCCGGAAGGAACTGTGAAATGATCCCTACGCATCCATTTTGTGACTCTTATATCAATCCTTTTTTCTGCAGGTAGTCCTTATCGATAATAGGAGAGGGCTTCGGAAGCTGGCTGCGTTCTTGGAGGAGGCGTTCGACATACTTGCCGATGAGGTCGGATTCAAGATTGACAGGATCGTTGACCTGTTTGAGGCCGAGGGTGGTCACTTTGGCCGTGTGCGGGATGATCGCAATACTGAAGGAATGGTCTCCGACTTCATTGATTGTAAGGCTGATGCCGTCGACCGTGATCGAACCTTTCCCCACACAGTAGCGCAGGATGGCGGGAGGCGACTCGATCACGAAGATAATCGTATTGCCTTCTTGACGCCGGCTGCGGATGACTCCAACCCCGTCTACATGGCCTGCCACCAGATGCCCGCCGATACGCTCGTTCAACTTCATGGCCCGTTCAAGATTCACCGGCGTTCCCACAGCCATGCTGCCCAGTGTGGTCACTGAAAGCGTCTCAGGCGAAACCTCCACAGAAAAATCACGTTCACTTCGCGACACCACGGTGAGACAGGTTCCATTGACACTCACGCTATCGCCGGTCTTGAGATCACCCATCACGGTCGAAGCCAGGATGGTCACTCTTGTCCCCGCCAGTGTTTTGTCCAGCACGGTAATGGCGCCAATTTCTTCAACGATGCCAGTGAACATGGATAAAATCCCTTCGGTTAGCTGCAATACCTGTCGGCAAGGACGGTCTCTTCCAGCTTGACAGGCCGCGCATGCTCTTGGCGCGCCGCCATTATACCATCACGGAACCGGCCGATCTTCCTCTCATGGCCAGCCAAAACACTCCACCAGCCGCCAACTGAATGCCGGCGATAATGGCAAAAGCCTGTCCATAGCTCAGATTCGCAACCAGCACCCCCGCAAGCAACGGCCCGCTGGCATGGCCGATATCCATGATCGTGCCCTGCATCCCCATGCCCGCCCCCAGTCGCTTAAACTCCGAACTGTCCGCCACCAAAGCCGAGGACGACGAGGAGACGACGGCTTCACCAAAGCCGAACCCAGCCGACAGCGCCAACAATATTCCAAACATCGATGTCTGCGGGATAGACACAAACGTTCCGGCGCAGATCAACAGACCGATGAGAATCAACGGCTGGCGGCCTACCCGATCGGACACCCGCCCCATGATCGGTTTGGAAAAAAACGACGTGAAGGACTGGACGCTAAACAGCAGGCCGACTTCGCCGGGGTTCAATCCAACCGAGATTCCGTACAGCGGCAAAAAAGCCATCAAGGCGCCGTTCGCGATCATCTTGGCGGCATCAGTCATGCTGGTGATCAGCACGATTTTATTCTTTGCAACGACAGCAAATCCCTTCCACATTTCAGAGAGCACCACCCCCAATCCCTTTGCCTCCAATTGCGGTGTGGCAACGTCCAGATGAAGGCTATAGAACAACACCGTTCCAACGCAGCCGAAAATGCCGGCCGTGACAAACGCCGTGTGAAATCCTGCCGCATAGACCAGATAGCCTCCGATAAAAGGCCCCAGCAGCGCACCGGACTGGGTGCAGGCCGTATAGGTACCGAGCGCCGCTCCACGACGCTCCCGATAGAGTTCCGCCACAGTAGCCAGGGCGCTCGGCGCAAAGATCGCCGTGGCAAGCCCGTGGACAAACCGCAGTGCGGTGAGCGCATCTAAGTCAGTAATGAAGGGATAGAGAAACGGCGGCAGCCCGAACGCCACAACGCCGATCCGCAACAACAACCGTCTCCCATAGATATCGGAGAGGGCCCCGGACGGCAGCTTGAGAAAGACTCCGGTCAACGTCGAGACCGACACGATCAGGCCAATTCGTTCCGGACTCGCGCCGAGCGACTCCGCAAAGAGCGAGAGCGCCGGCATCCGGACCATGTTGTAGCTGATGAAGCTGAAAATGCCGACTGCACAAACCAATAGGAAACTGCGCGATGTGGTCATGGGGTTGATCTGCTCCGGCAGCCTGTGCGGCTTGAATTTTCCGGCACTCCAAGCGACTTCTGCAAAAACTCGACGTCGCGATTAGAAAGAGAGGGTGGATCCATCGCTTCAAACAAGACACGCTCGGGATGCTGACGCATCACCATGCCTAACCGATTGACCGTCTCCGCCCCTTTCCGCAATTTCCCCGTCACCACTCCCCCGATGAGCGGCCGCAGCAGCGACACCAATCCCGAGAGGATGCGATTGTCCAGCTTGGTATAGGAAACTACTGTGCTGTCCATCGCTTCAGCCCCATTCGGTTCCACTACCGGCTTCATTCTAAGTAACACGACAGCCTTCCCGGTAACATCAGGAAGCAACCGGCTGTTGTGTGATCCTTCGAGATAATAGAGTCGAGCTGTGCGGTCCTTATAGACGAGCTGTACGATCCCCTGCGTGCCTTCTCCATCACTACCCCAGAATCGGTCAGGTCCCCGTTCTTCTGACTTGTACAACCCAAGCTCAAGACGATCGATCAAGAGCGTCGCGACCGGAGGATGATCCAACAAATAGTGATACATCGATTCGGACATGGCTACCCGGACCGGCCCTACCGTAGTGACGGTCGTATAATTGTCGATGATCGACTGCAGCAGACAGATCCACTCGGGATCGATCCGTTCGACAGGAAACACCACTCCTGCATGGTGAGGGGATAGGGCGCAAGTTTCCGATCGCACCAGCTTCAGCGGCGGGAACAGTTCCAGCCCGGTTGCGACCACCAACACCCCGACCAGGGTCTTCCACGGAAACCGTGCTTCGGCGCGCATGAGCCTTAGTTCTGAACCACGACCGTGAGGTGGACGGGAAAGAGGCCCGATGGGTCTTGTCGGATCCGGGCCTGCCGAAGCAAACTTTCCAGAGACGGTTCTACCATTCCCTCAAACGATGCCTGCCCATTGGTCAACACCGTCAACGGCTTTGATAGGTCGATGAGGCGGCTGTTCAAGAATAGGCTATACCGTCGAACCCGCTCTGCTCTGACCTCGATGCGATTCGGCGACACGATGACTGCATCGAGCGTGGCATACTCTCGGCGTTTAATCAGTTCGTCACTCTTATCGACCAGATCATCGGAAAATGCCGCAATAGGATCGGTGGAGTCCATGCGCAGCCAGTTGAATGCCTGAAAGTGGCTAGCATCCCGCACCATCGTCAGCCTGGCCGGCAAGGGGTCGCGACGCCGACCGTTCAACCAGACCACGAGGTCCGGCAGTTCTTCTTTTGGAAAATAATGGCCGCCCGCCATAGGATGTTCCCGCTCGTGCTCACGATACACATGCGCATAGCCAAGTGCTTGGAGTTCGCGCGAGATCGACCGGCTCAACTCCACCGGCATCACCTGGTCCTTCGCGCCATGAATGATATAGATCGACGTATTGCGGAGATTCGCCAGAAACGGCATCAGCGTCCCATCCAGACCACCGGCCATCGGTGCGATACCGGCAAAAAGCGGCGCATGATGCATCCCGATGATCCAGGCTCCGATGCCCCCGTTCGACATGCCGGTCAGAAATATGCGATCCGGATCGACATGGTAGCGCCGGCGGAGATCCCGAATCGTTGTCAACACGAGCTCTTCAGCTGGCCTTGTGAACCAGGCGCCGGACGGATATGTTGGACAGGCCAGGATATAGTCGCCACCCAACCGCGCTCGCCACCGTTCGAGATACGCGTCGCCGCTAAAACCGGCTCCATGCAGGCACACCACCAACCCAAAGCTCTTTGAGGAGTCATAGGACGCCGGAATCGACATGGATAATGGGTAGGCCCGCCCGCGAACAACGACATGTTCATCTGGAAATGTCCCTGCAGGGCCGGCCTCGTAGATCCGTCCGGTCTCGATAATGTGCATCACCCGCTCGACGGAAGCCTCGGGATGAGCCAGGATGTCATGCAGCAACCGGTTGCCTTCTTCAACATCCGTCGAATCGAGATATTGAAAAACCTGCAGCGCAAGACTTCCCGGCTCACCCACAGGGCCATCGGCAAGGCACGGCGCCGAATTCAAACCGACCAGGGCAAGCACGATGACCCCTAGCATCCACCCTTTCACAGATCTCCTTCCACGAGGAGGTCGCCCCCGACAGAGCGCGTGGTGACGTTGCGCAGCCTGAATGCCGACGTGAGGCGCGCCGGACTCTTGCCTCCGATGAGGCCTTTTGCGTCTACACCGCCGAGCAAGACCGGCGCCATATATAAACGCACATGTTGCACGAGCTTAGCCTTGAGCATGGCTGCATTGATTTCCCCGCCGCCCTCAACCAACAAGGACGTCACGCCACGCCTGCCGAGTTCTCCCATCAACGCCGGCAGAGACACTTTCCCTCGCACATTGGGAAACGTCAGCACCTCGATGCCGCGCCTCAGCAGCGCCCGTTTCCTGGACGCCGAAGCCGAATCAGTCGCTGCTACAACCGTCCTGGCTCTCTGCTGATTGGAAAGGATCGCCGCGTTCATCGGAATGCGCAACGCGCTATCGACCACGATGCGAAGCGGTTGCCTGGATGCCAACTTGTTGAGACGCAGACCGACCCGTGCGGTAAGCGCTGCGTCGTCCGCCAGCACGGTACCGATCCCGACCAATACCGCATCTACACACGAACGAAGACGATGAACTTCCTGCCGGGATTGCTTGCCTGTGATCCACTTGGCCGCGCCGGAAGCCGTCGCGATCTGTCCATCAAGCGTCATCCCGGCTTTACAAATCACATAGGGGCGCTTCGTCTTGATCCAATATGAATAGGCTTTGTTCAATCCTTCAGCCTCACGGCGGGCCACGCCAACGGTGACCGAGAGTCCCGCCCGCCGGATAGCTGCAGCTCCCCTTCCCTTCACCGATGGATTAGGATCGTTCATCGCAATGACCACACGGCGGACTCCGGAACGAATGACGTCAGGCACGCATGGAGGAGTTCGTTTATTTCGATGGGAACAGGGCTCCAGAGTCACATAGAGGGTCGCGCCACGCGCGCGGCTGCCTGCCCGCCGGAGGGCGAGAATTTCCGCATGAGGAAGGCCTGGGCGAAAATGAAAACCCTGGCCGACGATACGGCCCTGGCTGACGACCACAGCGCCAACCATCGGATTCGGACTGGTTGTCTTCCGTCCCTTCGCCGCAAGGCGAAGGGCCAGGGTCATGTAGTGGAGATCTTGTGCGCGACCAATCACCGCTTCGCACGGCCAGCGGAAGATCGGCGGCCCGTGCGTGCCGGCTTCGCGGACTTTGCTCGCGATACTGCAGCAGTCCCGGCGGTTTTCTTGGCATCAGCTTCAGCCAGCGCGGCATGCGCGGCGGCAAGCCGCGCGATCGCCACGCGGTAGGGCGAGCAGCTGACATAATCCAATCCGAGCTGGTGGCAGAACTCCACCGAACTGGGATCGCCGCCATGTTCCCCGCAAATGCCAAGCTTGATGCCGGGCCTGGTCTTGCGGCCTCCGCTGATGGCCTGTTTCATCAACGTTCCGACGCCTTCCCGGTCTAGGACGGCAAAGGGATCGGATTCCATGATGCCTACGGTCTTATAGTAGTCGATGAACTTTGCCGCATCGTCTCGGGAAAACCCGAACGTGGTTTGCGTCAGATCATTCGTGCCGAACGAGAAAAACTCCGCCTCTTCCGCAATCCGATCGGCGGTCACCGCCGCGCGCGGCAACTCGATCATGGTCCCGATCAGATAGGAGAGCTTGACGTTATAGCGCTTCATCGTCTCCTGCGCGACTTCGCGGACCAAGTCCTTTTGCGACTTCATTTCCGAAACCATGCCGACCAAGGGGATCATGATCTCCGGCACGATCTTCTTGCCTTCCTTGGCCAATTCACAAGCCGCTTCCATGACCGCCCGCGCCTGCATGCGGGTGATCTCCGGCATCGTGATTCCGAGCCGGCATCCGCGCAGCCCCAGCATCGGGTTGAATTCATGCAGCTCTTCGACACGGACCAGCAGCCGCCGCTTTTCGTCGAGCGCCGCGCCGTCTTTGCCCGTCAATTCGAGCTGCGCGATCTCGACCATCAACTCTTCCCGCTTGGGAAGAAACTCGTGGAGCGGCGGATCCAGCAGCCGGATCGTCACCGGATAGCCCTGCATTTCACGGTAGAGCCCGATGAAATCTTGTTTTTGGAGCGGCAGCAGCTGATCCAGATACTTTTCCCGCTCTTCCTTCGTTCTGGCCAAAATCATCTTCTGCATGACCGGAATGCGGTCTTCCGCGAAGAACATGTGCTCGGTGCGGCAAAGCCCGATGCCTTCCGCGCCGAATCCTCGGGCGATCTTCGCCTGCTCCGGCACATCGGCATTGGCCCGCACCCTCAGTTTGCGCACATTGTCTGCCCACGAGAGAATCGTCGCGAACCGCTGATATTTGTCCGACTTTTTGGCATCCAACTTACCTTGAATTACCTGAATGATTTCAGACTCGACGACCGGGATATCCCCTTCGTACACGTTGCCGGTCGACCCATTGATCGAAAGATAGTCGCCCTCTTTGAACGTCTTGGCGCCGATCTTGACCCGTTGGGCATCAAGCACTTCCACCGCGTCGCACCCCGCCACACAGACCTTGCCCATCTGCCGCGCCACAACCGCGGCATGCGAGGTCATCCCTCCGCGGGCCGTCAAAAATCCTGCCGCCGCGTTCATGCCATGGATATCGTCCGGACTGGTCTCCTGCCGGACCAGTACGACGCGGGTGCCGGCAGCCTTCATCTCCACCGCGCGATCGGGCGTCAGCGCGATTTTCCCCGCCGCCGCGCCGGGGCCGGCCGGTAAACCCTTGCCGAGGGGATTCGACTTCGACTCTTCGTTCGTATCGAAAATCGGATAGAGATACTGCGCGAGCTGATCCGGGCCGATGCGCTGCACGGCTTCCTGCTTGGAAATCAGCCCTTCTCTCACCATATCGACGGCAATCTTGACCGCGGCGATTCCGGTGCGTTTTCCGACGCGGGTTTGCAGCATGTAGAGCTTGCCCTCCTGGATGGTAAACTCCAGGTCGAGCATGTCGCGATAGTGTTTTTCGAGTTTCTTATAGGTATGCGCCAGTTCCTTGTACGCCTCCGGCGCCTTCTTCGCGAGCTCGGTGACCGGCAGCGGAGTTCTGATGCCTGCGACCACGTCCTCACCCTGCGCATTCATCAAACATTCCCCGAAGAAGGCATGATCGCCCGAGCTGGGACTGCGTGTGAAGGCCACACCGGTACCGCTCGTCTCGCCCATATTGCCGAACACCATGGCCACGACGTTGACGGCGGTCCCCCAGGAATCCGGAATCCCGTAGAGCCGCCGATACGTAATGGCCCGCGCGCCGAACCAGGAGGAGAAGACGGCGTCGATCGCCATGCGCAATTGTTCCTGCGGGTCGTCCGGAAAATCCTTTTTCGTTTCTTCCTTGATGAGTGCCTTGAAACTCGCCACCAATTCACGAAGATGCCGGGCATCGAGATGCGTCTCATGGGCCGCCCCGACTTCGGCTTTCTTGTGTTTGAGGATGGCTTCGAAATGTTCGCGCTGGACACCCATGACGATGCTGCCGAACATGGAGACGAACCGCCGATAGCTGTCCTGCGCGAACCGGTCGTTGCGTGTTTTCTCCGCAAGCCCCTCCACCGTCTTGGTCGTGAGTCCGACATTCAGAACTGTGTCCATCATGCCCGGCATCGA
>FSSH01001234.1_pt1 | contig 32305 bp, 28 predicted proteins | sample 1166101 | NCBI WGS metagenome assembly FSSH01 (sample SAMEA32972668, study PRJEB13176) | freshwater metagenome | biome: Drinking water system; feature: Biomass in drinking water that filtered by 0.45 um membrane; material: drinking water | place: USA | collected 2012-12-20 | depth 0 m
CAGGCCGACAGTATCCATCCTGCCGGTCTTTGGGTCAGAAAAGAATAAGGGGGTAAGGGTGATGTCAACCAATTCTAAGCTCCTGTCACTCGATTCATCGCCGGATGTGGTTACCAAAAGTATTGGAGTGCGGCGCGTCAATAACCTCCCAATTGTTATCTTTGGCGCGATCATGCTGATATTCATGTTGCTTATGATGATTGTCGCCATGAATCGCGCAGCTGAGCGAAGTCAATACGATTTTGATGGTAATCATGACACTCATTCGAGCAATTCTTTTGCTTCACTGATTGCCAAAGATTATATCGGCGGCATTATCGAACCCAAAAATCAGACTAAAACTCCTGATTTAACCGAAAAAGCACCCCTACCGGGGATCATCATTGAGCGACCATCAGATCTGGATCGACCGCCTCTGCCGCCCTCTATGGATACTGCCGATCCATCGCTGCACGCGGATATTGCCCATATTCGGATGCTGAAACGCCAGCAACTGGAAGAAGCGATCAAAGCCAAAACCAATGTGAATGTGATTGCGCCCAGAAGTGCCGGATCATCGCCGGATTTAGCCAACACTGGTGTACCCAACATCGGCGCGCCCAGAACACGCGAGGAAATGTTGACTAAATTGGCATCGGTGCGTCAACAGATTGATACAAACCTGCGTGAAGATCCAACGGCTGCCTATCATGCGCGTCTGGCGCAGTTGCGGCAGGATGGGGGATCAAGTGTAGCCGGAGGAATGGGAGCGCGTAGAAGTGATGAGTTCATGGATGATGGCGCCCCTCGATTGCTGGATGACGTGACTGGTACACGGGATAAGGATTATTCGCGTTTTGATTCAGCAGAAGGAGAAGCGCGCTGGAAATTAGATAGCGAAGTGCAAAAGCCTGCATCGCCTTATGTCTTGCAAACCGGGTTTGTCATACCGGCAACCTTGATATCCGGTATTAATTCTAGCCTGCCGGGCCAGATCATGGCGCAGGTAAGGCAGCATATTTATGATTCCCCTGTTGGTAAATGGCGTTTGATTCCACAAGGATCCAGATTGGTGGGTACCTATTCCAGCGAAGTGGAATTTGGTCAGGCGCGTGTGCTGGTTGCCTGGCAACGCATCATCTTTCCAGATGGTAAAACGATGGACATTGGCGCTATGCCGGGTGCTGACGGGGTGGGTTATGCAGGTTTTAAAGATCGGGTCAATAACCATTATCTGCGCATCTTCGGATCTGCTCTGATCATGTCAGCGATTGTTGCCGGTGCCACGTACAGTCAACGTGATGCAGGCGGTGCGCTCGGGCGGCAAAATGCGGGCAGCATTATGAGTCAATCGCTCGGGCAGCAATTGGGGTTGGTGACAGCCAATCTCATCCGCAAGAACCTGAATATTTCCCCCACCCTTGAAATCAGGCCGGGGTATCGCTTTAACATCATCGTGACCAAAGACATGAAGTTCTCTAAACCGTATCAATCATTTGATTATTAATGCACAAGGAGTGTTTGAACATGACAAACAGTAAAAATATAGTCTCCCAGTTGATAGTAATCCTGATCATTCTCGGTAATTTTGGTTATTCATCGGTTATCAAAGCTGGCGGCCTTGCTGTCATTGATATAGCGAACATCAAACAAACCACAACGACCGCCATTGAGAATGTGGCGCAGACACTGAAGCAGATCGAGCAGTATCAGACGCAATTGCAGCAATATGAAAACATGATTCGCAATACGCTGGCTCCACCGGCCTATGTCTGGGCGCAAGCGCAATATACGATGAACCGGTTGCTCTATCTGACCAATACCATACGCTATTATGAGCAACAGTATGGCGGGCTGGATGGTTATATGCAGCGGTTTCGTAATGTTGAATATTATCGAGGTTCGCCTTGCTTTAATTTACAGGAAAAATGCAACGATTCCGCTTGGAAATTGTTGCAGGATGGACAAAATACCAGCACCGACGCACAAAAGAATGCCAATGATTCACTCCTGCGGGGTTTAAGCGAACATCAGAATCAGATCCCACTGGATGCCGCTCACCTGCAAGTCTTACAACAAAGAACCGAGTCAGCACAAGGACAAATGGAAGCGCTGCAATATGCGAATCAATTGGCCGCATATCAGGCAAACCAATTGCTGCAAATGCGTCAAATGCTCATCGCGCAGCATAATGCCGCCAATACGCAAAGTCAGGCCGAGGTAGATCAAAAGGCTATGCAACAGGCTGCGCGTGAGGCGGCAACCAAGCGACTGAGTCCGGAAATATTGCCAGTTGGTAGAAACTGGTCTGTCAGGGATGCCTTTTGAAACACTAACTCAAGGAGATATCGATGAAAAAAGGGTATTTGAGTATTGCAATTATCTGTTCATTGTCTTTGTTACTGTTGTCAGGGTGTTATAAGGATGGAGATGGCAAGCTTGAATTGAAGGAGCCTAAGAAGGAATTAAGTGAAATGCCGCCTGGGATAGTTTGGGATGCATCTGATCCCGATAATGCCAGAAAGGCAACTAAATAATTGAATGTGGGTTTAAGCGATTCTCATGCGAAAGACAATCAACGGAATAAATAAGATGTATAAAATACAATTTATTTTCATAACCTTGTTTCTTCTATTATTTCTTTTCGGTGAGGCATCTGCTGAACTGGCCTATATTGATCCAGCGACTAATCTGAGTGTGCTGGACCAGGTGACCAGCATGTTTGCTGGAAAAGTAAAGTCCTGGCAAAACATCATACAGTCTGCTGCTGAGCGTTTGTTCTGGACGTTGGTGCTGATTTCCATGGTGTGGACATTCGGCATGATGCTGTTGCGAAAAGCTGATATTGGTGATTTCTTTGCAGAATTCACACGTTTTATTATCTTTACAGGGTTTTACTTTTGGCTACTGACCAACGCAGTATCAGGCCACAATATTGCGGGTACCATTATAGCTTCGATGCAACAACTAGGTAATAGCGCGACAGGCTTACCTGGCAACACAAGTTATTCCAGTATTATGCATACAGGTGTTTTAATCTGGAATCAGGCGACGAGTAACCTAACATTGATGCAACCAATAGACAGTTTGATTGCAATCATCATATCTTTAATCATCTTGATCGTAATCGCTGTCATTGCAGTAAACATGCTGCTTTTGTTAATTTCATCTTGGGTACTCATGTATGCAGGAATCTTTTTTTTAGGCTTTGGTGGCGCACGATGGACATCCGATATTGCCATAAACTACTTTAAAACAGTTCTGGGTGTTGGTATTCAGTTATTTGTGATGCTCCTGATCGTTGGTATCGGCAGTGATCTGTTATCCAGTTTTTACGCCAAAATGGATAAAAATGTTCTGAATTATGAAGAGCTGGCAGTCATGCTGATTTTTACGATTGCATTTTTTGTATTGATTTCCAGATTGCCGCTGTTGCTCGCTGGCATTGTAACAGGCAGTAGTATAGGTTCGGCTGTCGGAATTGGCAGTTATAGCGCCGGTGGTTTTATGGCAGCGGCAGGTACGGCGGCAGCCGTTGCATCTTATGGCGGTACACTGGCAGCCGGTCGGCTGACAGCAGCAAGAAGTGCGGGGACGGATGCTTTGCGCAGTGCCATAGAAAAAGGCCAGGCTCAGGAATCTGCGGGTGTGAACAATATTTCGCGAGGAGAAGGTAAATAATGGATAAGGCATTCAAGCAATTCGCTCGATGATGGATTTGCCGCCGGATATGCAAGAAAGAGTAGTGTGCTCAATCGCTGCTGCCATCAAGTATGAAATACCCGCCAATATCTTGCTGGCGATAGCCGAGAAAGAGGGTGGTAAACCGGGTCAATGGGTGCGTAACAGTAACGGTACACACGATGTTGGCTCAATGCAGTTTAATACTTTATTTCTTCAAGATTTATCGAAATATGGCATTACACCTGATTACGTAGCAAATACGGGTTGTTATGCCTATGATCTGGCCGCATGGCGTGTGCGGTTACATATCAATAATGATAAAGGCGACATCTGGACAAAAGCAGCCAATTATCATTCGCGTACTCCAAAATATAATGCAAAGTATCGGGTTGATTTGATTGCCAAAGCTGTTAAATGGGCTGACTGGCTAGAAAATTTCTTTATCACAGAAAACAAGAAAATACCTGAAGTATTTATGGATTAGGTCAGTTCTATGTGTTATCCACAAATTCCGTGGAAAAGGCTGTGAATAACAGGCTTATGTTACTTATAAGTAATGTTAATTGCTCGCGTCTTAATTAAAGGCGATCCTGCAATTATGATTGATAAATAAAAGAATGGGTCTTAGGAAGTTAACACACTTCTTTAAGTGCTTAACTTCCTAAGACCCTAAAATAAACTAAATCTGCTATCTTGGTCAGCCTTTACAATTGAATTACAATCTGTCTAATTTTAGTTAGGCGGCACAAGCTTCATCCCGCGAGAGGAATATGCGATGAACGAACATACCAAAACGCTTGCGTCAACACTGATCCGGAACTTCAATAAAGTCCGAATGGACTCGTTCGTCCGCGAACCGCTCTATGAGGGCCAGTCGGCTCGTCTCGCACCTGGTACGGTGGCTCAGAAGCTTGGAGCCACCATCGACATCCTGGCTCCAGGAAAGCGCGGTTGCCCCTATCACCTCCACCATGCGCAGGAGGAGATGTTCGTCGTGCTGGAGGGGACAGGCACTCTTCGCGTTGCAGGTGAGGAACTGCCTATCGCTCAGGGCGACGTAATTTTCATTCCTCCCGGACCGGAATATCCGCACCAGATCGTCAACACCTCGGATCAGCCGCTGAAATACCTCTCGATCAGCACGAAGGACTCGCCCGAGATCGTCGAGTACCCGGACTCAGGAAAGTATTTGGCCATGGCCGGCAAGCGCGGCGCGCCTGCATCGGATTTCGATAGCCTGCAACTCAAGTCACAAAGCGCCGACTACTGGCTTGGTGAGCCCTAGCACGAGTGCCGCTTAACCCGTTTCCCGTACCCATGGAGCCTACGAATGTCTAATGATTGGATTCCCATCTCGCATGAGAATTGCGATCAGGTGTGCGGACCGTTCTATCATGGCACCAAGGCCAGCCTATCGATCGGAGACTTGATTACTACCGGGCACCCGTCCCACTTTGAAAATGGCCGTGCCCTTAAGCACGTGTATTTTTCAGCCCTGATGGAACCTGCCGTTTGGGGAGCGGAGCTTGCAATGTCGTTGTCACGCCTGGATGGTCGCGGCTACATATACATAGTCGAACCCACCGGGCCGTTTGAAGACGACCCGAATCTTACGAATAAAAGGTTCCCCGGAAATCCAACAAAATCCTATCGCACGTGCGAGCCATTAAGAATTGTCGGGGCAATCGACGACTGGCAAGGGCATTCCGTCGATGTGCTGCAGCAAATGCTGGAATCTTTGGAAAACCTGAAGCGCCGTGGCCTCGCCATCATAGAAGACTGGCGATCTGCTGCCTAACAGTTCTTTCAAGATGACTTTATAGTGAGAGCATTATGGCAATTGCTGGTCTATTACCAATTTGCAAATGCTCAACTGGAGTTTTATTCCCATGCCGCTAGACAGTTTCGTCAGAAGCTGGCGGCTAATGATGTAGTAATATACGTGTTGGAGTCCCTTGCGAAGCCATCGTTTACAATGAAAATATCGCCTTTACTCTGCAACGTTCTTGCTTCAATTCTCCACAGTAGATTGCTGGTGATGTTGTAATCAAAATTGGCGGAGAAGCCCCATGTCTTAAACCCTTGGGAAGTATTTGAAGCAATGATTACACCGTGTTTGTCATCGTAATATTCCGCCCTGATTGCAACAGCAGTTTTTATTGTGGGTGTATATCTCAAAATCATTGTAGGATTGAACCAAGTATTCATATTTGAGGAGTCTTTGGTCCTTTGCTCGACGCCAATATCAAAACAGATAGTGGTGGAAAGCGTATCATTCAATTTAAAAATAGCGTAGAAATTGTGAAAATAGCGCATTTGCCTCGCACTGTCAGGCTTGTCACTGCCGAAAAAAGTACTGCTATTCAAGGTTACATTTGAGGAAGGCTTATAAGTAATTTGGGTACCGAATGAGGGAAGGGTATTCCCTTCGACTGGCCTAATGTGTTGCCAACCATTCAGAACCAGTGCGCTTAAAAACCACTTGTCATTGTCAGAGGTGTAACTGATTTTGGCACCGGATTCAAAATATGGCGTGTTCTCAGCTACCAAGCTTCGAGTTAAAGTCCAATTGTCTTTTCCCACCGCACTTTCAAAGCCGATATGCGAAGGGAAGACACCGACATCCAGCCACAGGTTATTTCCTCCAGATAACTTTATTCCAGCATTGCCTTCGTAGAGATTTCCTAATATACCGGGCTCAGCCGCATAATTGGCATTCATGTAAGTACCTACTGCCAAAGCAAGATTGGTCCTGATGCTGTCGGTGGTGTATGACCCCTTTATAGAAGCCAAATTTACCGAAACTTCGTTATTTTTGTTGAAGCTATAGATAAACGAAGGTTTGGTGTTATCTATTAGATTATCGAAATCGTAGCTATAATAAGTTTCAGCATAGGCTCCAAAGGTTAATGGAGAAGAGGGGGCATTAATTATAATTTTGTTGCTATCTTGCGGGAAAGCACTTGCGCTTGTCAGCAGACAAGCAGCCAACACAATACTTTTCATCTCTATCTTCTAAGCTTCCGTCGAGTGTTCCTCTGGAGACTAATTTGTTTTTCAAGTAACTGAATATATAAGATAAAATATAAAAATATCGTAAATAGATGACGTGTAACTATAAAAAATCCGTAAAATTTGTCGCGGATTTTATATACGCCCAGTGCGTTGGATGGACACTTCGATTGAAGGAATGGTCGCGGCTTTTGCTACTTCAAAATTTCTGAGGTCTAAATGTTAGCAGCGGAAATGTAGAAAGGAAGCAATGCCGCTATATAAATGGCGGAGTAAAAAGAATCATTGATCTGATTTTTCCTAGATCAACAATAAATAGATATGGAATCCGAGAATAGAAGGTTCTTTTTTTATTATATTTTATCGAGCCAGGGACGAAAAAATCGTCAGTCGCCATCTGGAGTTCCTTTAATTTTCTTCAGGCTTTAATGCCGATATTGTATCTTCAGGGGTTTAAAAGGTTGGATTATTGCCTAAAACACAGTATTCATGTGAGTCTGAGACATTTCTCAGGACCGACTATTTATATACGAACTTTTTACAGGCAGTAGCTAGTAATTTACAACGTTTTTATGCTGTTTCTTCTAACATTTGTTTTGTGTTTTCGTGAAATTGTTAGAGAAGGAGTAATAGCATGAAACGCATCACATTCGTAATAGGTGCATCGGATATGCCGGCAATACGTAAAGTGGTTTTTATCGCGGGTGCAAATAAATTGGTAATTGCTCAGGTGCCACATCGAACATGTATCGCTGAACTCGGTGACTGGTACTGTGGGACTCGCATTGCCCAGCGTGAAGATCATATGCGATTGGAAGTTACGTCCGATGACACGCGATATGACGGAGTATTGTCCGCTATTTTTTCCACCGCGCATGCAGCGAAGATCGAGAGTATCTCTTCGGGCGTGAACAGGAGAGGCAGCAAGGATTCTTATTTACATTACTGCCCAATATGTGGAACAGAGCACCAAGTCAATCATATCCGCCACATCATGGCTCACGGAAGACCCATAACCTGCGGTGTTACTTGTGAGACACAGAGAAGAAAAAAATGGAAACAGTATGGAAGCATTATTAAGAAAATAACCTTAGTACAATATCGGCAAGTATGTCGGGCAATTCCACCAAAGCGGTCCGTGGAATCCGCGAATCAACTTTCTCCGAGTTTCTTAAAGTAGTAAGAAGCAGATGACGCCTAAAGGTAGCAGAACATTGACTATTCAAGGCTTAGGCGGGTCGCGCTGCCATGCCTTGCCCAGCCCGGCCAGGCGGGTGCGCAAGCTTTTCTGGTCATCAGCCAGTATGTCCATTACACTCGAGAGCTGCTTTGACTTGAGAATGGCCAACAACATAAGTAGTGCCGTAATCAGCGTGGTGACTAAAAAATAAGTCAGGCGAGTGGAGATGGGTGCGTCGGCCTCAGCAATGAGATTCATACCGAGCAGGCCAGTAGCCACTGTCCCGATCATGCTGAACGTGGTCACCACGGTGAGGCGGACGATTGTGGTAGATTGCTGGCGCTGCGTGTTGCTGTCGAGATACTGGCTCATGTCCCGCAGATCTTCTTTCACCTCCTGGTACAGGGAATCGTTGCTCAGATGTTTGCTGCACAAGCGGTAGAGCGCCTGTACGTGGGATCTCTCGGACAACTCGTGATACCAGTAACGATGGGTGAAGCGCAAGAAAGCTTCGAAACCGGCGTAAATCCTGCGCCGGAAACGATTTATAGATTGCGGTTCGCGAATATCCAGGTCATGCACCGCATCTGCTATGCGGTTGGAAAATGCCAATAGCGAAGCACGATGGAAATGTGTAATCAAAAACAACAAAACATACTGGTGACGGAACTGGGCCAGGATGCCACGTGCCTTATCATGGAAATAATCGTCATGCGCATCTCCAACGACCAGGAAGGCGCGACCGGTACAGAGGAAACGTGTGTTGGGGCCTGTCTCGGTGTCGGTCCAAAAGCGGTCATAACAGTAGCGTGACTCGAACTCGGCCACGTCTGGATCATACGTTGGCAACGCCTCATCGGGAGGAAGGGTGGCGACCAAGCCGAGGCGCAACCAGTTTTCCCGATCTATGCCGCGCGGATTGTCCACTGCCAGGAAGGCCATCAATGGCATTCGGTGGTATTCGATCTGGCGGTAGCGCAGGATGCCGGTTTCCTTCGATGGATCCAGCACCAAGGGGCGCAGGAGAAAATCCCAGTGTCCTGAAATACCTGGTGAACGACGCTCGCGGGTGTAGGAGAGAAATTTTTTGTGGTTATCTGAATCTGACACGGCGAGAACTGCACCATCTGCTGACAGCCACTCAGCTCGGTGGACATTATGCTTGCCATGGCCGTCTTCATCCCAGCCTGTAGGGTAGGCGCGGCCAAAACGGTACAGCAAGTCGCATACCCAGGTGAACGGTAGATCGGTGGCGGATAATTCCACCTTGAGAAAAGCTACGCTGATGTCGTCGAAAAACCAGAGTTCGATATGCTCTACATTCAGCGTGATGGGTTCTTCGCCCTCGCGCAGAATCAGTCGCAAGGCGGAAACCCCACATCTTCGGAATATTTTGATTGCCGAACCGCCGGGTAGATCGGACGCATTATCGGACATACGACTGCGGGTTTCGCCATAGATAAAGCGCTGAACATAGGGCAAGAAGGTAACGAATTCCTTGTAGTGCCGTTCATCAAAATCAAGCCCATCCGCTTGAAATCTGTCCTCCAGCCTGCGCCATGGGTTGTCTTTGCCGCCCTGTGCCAACAATTCCCAGTGAGGTTGTGCGTTTCTGGCACCCGCAAGCGGCATCATTTGCACCGGCCAGAAAAGCACCTCGCGAAAATTACGGACAGTATGATCTGAAGTGGTATTGGTCATCATGGATCTAGTTTATAAAAAGTTGAGCAAATCTAACTCGAGTATCATCGCGGGAGAATCGATGGGACTTTCAAACCATTATTGATTGGGGCTCTATAGTTAATAATAGGCAATTGAATTAAGCTGAAAATGGTTCGGAGACTATTGTCTTATACTAATCGATAACCTACCCCGAGTTCAGTAAGCAGAAATTCAGGTTGAGCCGGATTATGCTCTAATTTTTGTCGCAAGTGCCCCATATAGACACGTAGATAATGTGAGCGTTCTGAGTAATTTGGCCCCCACACCGCGAGCATGAGCTGGTTATGTGTCACTACACGTCCACGCACATTGATGAGAGAAAGTAGTAATCGGTATTCAATCGGCGTGAGATGGACATCAACACCGGAACGGGTTACTGCATGAGCTGCAAGGTCAATAATTACGTCGCCAAAGTGCACTATAGGATCACCCTGATTTTCATTCGATTGACGTCGTCGTAAATGGGCTCGGATTCGTGCGATTAGTTCCGGCATGCCGAAAGGTTTGGTCAAATAATCATCAGCTCCTATGTCAAGAGCGGCAACTTTTTCCTCTTCGCGATCGCGGGCAGACAACACGACAATAGGCATTTCCGACCAACCACGAATTTGCCGAATGACTTCTTTTCCTTCGAGATCAGGTAAACCAAGATCAACAATGACAAGATCAGGTTGCCTAGTGGAGGCTTCAATTAAACCCCGCGTACCGCTATCCGCTTCGATGACATCAAAATTTTCTGCTTCCAGAGCTATACGTACGAACCGACGAATCTGATTTTCATCTTCGATAATCAAAATGCGAGGCGCTTTCACAGAAGTTCTTCCGGCATTGGAGCAATACCCAATGGTAGTTTTATCGTGAAACGGGCTCCACTATCGATGCAATTTTCTGCGAAAATTTTTCCGTCGTGAGCTTCTATGATCGCTTTACAGAGCGCCAGCCCCAGACCAACACCCGGCTTGTTCGATTCGGTTTCCCCGCGCGTGAATTTATCGAATAGCCTGGTTTCTTGACCGCGAGGCAAGCCAGGCCCGTTATCTTCGATCACAATAGCCATTTCATTATTTTCAGCAGCCGCAGAAATTGTGATTATGCTGCCAGCGGATGTAAACTTGGCGGCGTTGCTCAATAAATTGACAATGACTCGTTGGATTAAAATCGGATCACACTCACATAGGGGCAAGTTGGGAGGAATTGAGATAACCAGTTTATGTGTGGCAAGCACGCGATGCAGTTGCATGCATGCGCTGCCGACGATTTCCTCTATCGATTGCCAATCCTTTTTCAGCTTCACGCCACCAGTTTGTAATCGTGCCATATCGAGCAGATTGGTGACCAGATCAGACATTTGCTGTGCTTCGTTCTGGATAGCAATGGCAAGTTCCTTTTGGGAGTTTTCTGGTAAATTGCTATCGGTAAGTGTGCTGGCCAATCCTACCAAAGCAGTCAGTGGAGTACGCAAATCATGTGAGATCGCTGAAAGCAGTGAATTACGCAGCCGTTCTCCTTCCATTAAAACTAAGGCATCCTGCGCGACCTCGACATAGTGAACTCGTTCCAAGGCCAATGCAATTTGTGCTGCGAAGGTATCAAGTAAGCGCTTTTCCTCCGGTTCATCTAGGAAAAGTAAATTTTTTGCTTCCAAAACGAGTACTCCGCGAGTACGCATTGGGGCTTGCAAGGGCAAGTAGTGAGAAACAGCTGCAGACAGCGTCTGTGTACCAAAGCCAGCGGGCAATTGGTGATCGTAGACCCATTGCGCAACAGCAGTATCAGCTATCGGTTGAGAAGATGAGGTACCAGCTACTTTGATTTTTTCTTGGCTACTGGGAAGAAATACCGCCACTGATGAATTAAATGTTCCGCTTACATGCCGATTTGCAATCTCGACTACTTGCTCAACGGTTAATGCACCGGACAACTCTTTGGAAAGAGCTGCTAATGCTTGCGCACGTCGTTCGCGTATATTGGCAGTGGTTGCTTCAAATCGCAGTTTTGCCGCAAGCTGTCCGATGATGAGAGCGATCAATAGCATCAGGGTGAAAGTGAAAAAATACTGCACATCGGAAACAACAAATGAGAATCGCGGGGGTACAAAGAAAAAATCGAACAATAAGACTGACAATGCTGCTGCCCATGCACCAGCCCCTCGACCGAATCTGATTGAAACACCCACAACCGTCAGCAAGAGCAACATGACAACATTTGATAAGTCAAATATGCGCAACAATCCTGCAGCCAATATAGTCGTTACTCCGCAAGCGGCTGTGGCCCAAGCATAGTTCCACCATTTCATTGTGCCCATGTTAATTACCCGGCTCCTAATCTGAGAGGGTTTATCGTTACCTACGACATAGATATCAATATCAGGGGAGAATCGAGCAAGTGTATCGATAAAACGTGGATGCCATTGTTGATACCACGGCAGATCTGTAGGATGGCCGACGACAAGTTTATTGGCATTTCGGCTTTGTGAATAAGCAATCAATGTGGCAATTAAATCACTGCCAGCCAGCGTAGCTGTTTCTGCACCGAGTTCTTCAGCGAGCTTGAGGTGATCAAGAATGCGTTGCCGATCAGCCTTAGATAAACGTTGAAGTGCTGGTGTTTCAACATATACTGCTAGCCAGTCGGCTTTCAGCTCATTCGCCAAGCGAGCGGCGCTGCGCACCAGTTTGTCACCAATCGAGCCGGGCCCGATACAGGCAATAATACGTTCACGTGCCTGCCAAACATTAGCGATTGCATGATCGGCACGATAGGCGCGCATCTGTAAATCAACACGATCAGCCGTGCGCCTCAAAGCGAGTTCGCGCAATGCAATCAGATTGCCTTTACGAAAGAAATTTTTGACCGCATGCTCAACTTGCTCAGGTATATAAACTTTGCCTTCTTTGAGCCGTTCCAATAATTCGTCCGGTGGCAGATCAACTAATGTCACCTCATCGGCGCTATCAAAAAAGCGATCTGGAATTGTTTCCCAGATGCGGATGCCGGTAATACTGCCAACCACATCATTCAAACTCTCAAGGTGTTGAACGTTCAGTGTGGTATAAACATTGATTCCATTCACTAATAGCTCATCAACATCCTGCCAGCGTTTCACATGCCTTGAGCCCTCGATGTTAGTGTGTGCCAGCTCATCGACGATGATTAACTGCGGCGCCCGTTGTAATGCAGTATCAATATCTAACTCGGCAAGTGATTTTCCCCGGTAATTAATTTTGCGTAATGGCAATACTTCCGGGAATTTTTCCAAAAGCTTAATGGTTTCACTTCGCCCATGAGTCTCAACCACTCCGATAACAACATCGATTCCCTCAGCTATCCGTTGCTGCGCAGCATTGAGCATAGCGTATGTTTTACCCACTCCGGCACAAGCACCGATGAAGATTTTTAATTTACCTCGCTGTGCAGCAATTTCTTCTCTTTTTATTTCCGCTAGCAATCGATCGGGATCAGGGCGCTCTTCATTCATTATTTTTCCAATGCATCCAGGGCTAAGTTAAGGCGTAGGACATTGACACGCGAATCGCCCAATAGACCCCACTGTGGCGTTTCAATCGATCGATCAACCAGTGATTTGACTATCGCCGTATCGGTGTTGCGAGCTGCTGCAACGCGTTCGATTTGGTAATACGCTGCAGCGGGTGAAATATGGGAATCCAGGCCACTTGCTGACGCAGTCACGAGATCGGTTGGGATTTTTTCCTCTTTTTCTGGGTGATTTGCACGCAGATTTTTAATACGCTCATTGACCGCCTCTATCAATGCCGGATTGGTTGGCCCCAGATTTGAACCACCTGAATTTGACGCGTTGTATGGCATGGGAGAAGTTGCAGAAGGCCGACTCCAAAAGTAAGTAGACTCAGAAAAGCTTTGCCCAATAAGAGTGGAACCGATTATTTCATCACCTCGCTTAAGCAAACTGCCAGCGGCTTGCTCGGGGAAAGCGATTTGCGCAATACCGGTAACTGCAAGTGGATAGAGTAAACCAGTGACGAGTGATATTAAAATAAATAGCGTAATGGCTGGGCGAATCAGATTTTTCATCATAACTCCTGATTTGTGGCTAAACGAGGCCTAAAAAACCTAACATGACATCAATTAGTTTGATGCCGACAAATGGAACGAGCAAACCACCCAGACCATAAATCAGTAAATTTTTTCGTAATAGCGAAGCAGCACCCAATGCCTGATATTTCACACCTTTAAGCGCCAATGGGATTAGAAACACAATAATGACTGCATTGAAGATCACCGCCGCAAGAATCGCCGATGCAGGCGTGTTTAGATGCATGATATCGAGCATCTTTAATTGTGGATACGTGGTGGCAAATGCTGCGGGAATGATTGCGAAGTACTTGGCGACATCGTTTGCGACTGAGAAAGTTGTCAATGCTCCACGTGTCATTAACATTTGCTTTCCGGTTTCAACGATTTCGATCAGTTTAGTTGGATTAGAATCTAGATCAACCATATTCCCTGCTTCTTTTGCTGCCTGGGTGCCGGAGTTCATGGCAACAGCGACATCAGCCTGCGCGAGAGCAGGCGCATCATTGGTGCCATCACCGGTCATAGCAACCAGCCGCCCTTGTGCCTGATATTCCCGAATCAACTTCAGCTTGTCTTCGGGTTTGGCTTCAGCGAGAAAATCGTCAACACCAGATTCAGCGGCAATCGCAGCGGCAGTTAAGCGATTGTCACCCGTGATCATTACTGTTTTGATGCCCATTTTTCGCAATTCGCTAAAGCGCTCTCTAATACCACCTTTAACGATATCCTTGAGTTCAATTACACCGAGTACGCGAGCGCCATCGGCTACGACTAAAGGAGTGCTGCCACGACGTGATACTTGATCAACTAGCACTTCGATACTGCCAGGGAAAGTACCCCCTAGGTTTTCGATATAGGCACGAATTGTATCTGCTGCGCCTTTTCTGATCTTGCGATCACCAAAGTCTACGCCGGACATGCGTGTTTGCGCAGTAAAAGGAACGAATATTGCATTATGCAATTCACGACCGCGCAACCCAAAATCTTGTTTTGCAAGTACTATGATGGATCGGCCCTCTGGTGTCTCATCGGCCAGCGATGCGAGTTGCGCGGCATCAGCTAATTCTTTAATCTGAACATTGGGTGCTGGTAAGAAAGCGGATGCTTGTCGATTACCCAGCGTGATTGTTCCCGTCTTGTCGAGCAGTAATACATCCACATCGCCAGCGGCTTCAACGGCACGCCCAGAAGTAGCAATCACGTTCACTTGCATCATTCTGCTCATTCCAGCTACACCAATCGCTGACAGCAAGCCGCCGATTGTCGTCGGAATAAGACAAACCAGGAGTGCAACTAAAACGGTAATGGATACGGGGGAACCCGATCCTGCTGACTCAATACTATAGATTGAAAACGGTAATAGCGTTACGCATACGAATAAAAATATCAGTGTGAGCGTAATGAGCAAAATAGTTAGCGCTATCTCATTTGGCGTTTTCTTACGTTTGGCGTTTTCTACCATTGCAATCATGCGATCCAGGAATGCTTCTCCTGGATTGGCTGTCACGCGAATTACCAGCCAATCCGATAGGATGCGCGTACCGCCAGTAACTGCTGAGAAATCGCCACCCGATTCGCGGATAACAGGTGCAGATTCGCCGGTGATGGCGGATTCATCAACAGAAGCAACGCCCTCAATGACCTCTCCATCAGCCGGAATGAAATCGCCTGCTTCAATGAGCACGATATCGCCTTTTCGTAGCGATATGGAGTCGATAGCCGTAATTTTTGCATCGTGCTTAGGTTCAGCTAATTTCTTTGCAATAATATTCTTCCGCGCACCGCGCAAGGCTGCTGCCTGAGCTTTGCCTCGACCCTCAGCGAGTGCTTCCGCAAAATTGGCGAATAAAACGGTAAACCATAGCCATGCAGCTATTGTAAAAATAAATCCCGCTGGTGCTTCGCCATGGCCAGCGAGGGCATCAATACCCAATATCGTCGTGAGGACACTACCAACCCAGACTATAAACATCACCGGATTACGCCATTGCGCTTGTGGGGTAAGTTTCATGAACGCATTAATGAGAGCCGGTTTAATCAATACCGGGTCGAATAATGGAAGGGGGCGTGTTTTCTTCATAATAAGTGCTCCTACCCGTTAGCGAGTAAACAATTGCAAGTGTTCGGCGATGGGGCCAAGTGCTAGTGCTGGGATATAGTTAAGCGCCCCGATAAGGATTACTGTGCTGATGAGCAATACGACGAATAATGGCCCATGTGTGGGTAATGTTCCGCTCGTTACAGTAAGTTTTGGTTTTGCTGCTAATTTTCCGGCAATGGCTAGTACGGGAATGATGACACCGAATCGCCCAAACCACATCGCGATAGCAAGCAGAATGTTGTAAAAAGATGTATTAGCAGAAAGTCCTGCAAACGCAGATCCATTGTTGTTTCCAGCCGAAGTGAATGCATACAGCACTTCGGAGAGTCCATGTGCGCCCGGATTGGCTATGCTTGCCTTGCCTACCTCAGTAACAACGGCGATTGCGGTACCGCCGAGCACCAGCAATGGTACAACTAGGATCGCTATCGACACCATTTTCATCTCGAATACGCCGATCTTCTTACCTAAATATTCCGGTGTGCGTCCGATCATCAATCCCGATAAAAAAACGGCGAGTATGGCGAATATGAGCATTCCATATAATCCCGCACCAACACCACCAAATACAACTTCACCCAGCATCATCAATCCCATCGGAATTAAACCGCCCAATGGCAGAAAACTATCATGCATTGCATTGACAGCTCCACAAGAAGCTGCTGTTGTGACTGTCGCAAATAATGCGGAAGAAATGATGCCAAACCGGATTTCCTTACCTTCAAGATTGCCCATTGAGCCATCCACACCCAGTTGGGTGATAAGTGGATTCGAGTGGGATTCAGACCACAGCGCAACAGCTGCCAGCGCAATGAATAGCGTGGTCATCGCAGCGAGAATCGTCCATCCTTGCCGCTGATCCCCGACCATTTGACCAAAAGCAAAGCACAGTGCGGCCGGAATCAGGAAGATACTGATCATCTCCAGGAAATTAGTGAGCGGTGTTGGGTTCTCAAAAGGGTGCGCTGAGTTTGCATTGAAAAAACCGCCACCGTTGGTACCGATCAATTTAATTGCTTCCTGCGATGCGACAGGCCCCATCGCAATTGTCTGTTTATCTGTTTTGATTGTTTCCGTGATCACGTTTCCATGGTCATCTTGCAACGGCTGACCATCAAGATTGTTTTTCGGTGCGGCATATTCAAGCGGCTCTATCAGCTTGACATCTTGATAAGCATTGAAATTCTGAATAACTCCTTGGTTTACTAGAATTAATGCAAACACGAAAGCTAATGGTAATAGCACATAGAATATTGCACGTGATAAGTCGAGCCAGGCATTGCCGATACCAGCAGCATTCCTTCGCGTAAAGCCACGAATCAATGCGATAACTACTGCAATTCCGGTTGCTGCTGATGCAAAATTCTGTACTGTCAATACGAGCATCTGTGTCAGATAACTCATCGTCGATTCGCCGCCATAACCTTGCCAGTTAGTATTGGTGACAAATGATATTGCTGTATTGAAAGCCGAGTCTGAAGAAACATCGCCGAGTGATTGAGGATTCAGAGGCAATTCACTCTGAAACCGTTGTAAGCCATACACAACAACCACGCCTATAACATTGAATAGCACGATAGCTGTTGCATAACGCTGCCATGGCATATCTTCTGCTGGATTAGTGCCAATTAAACGACAGAATCCATACTCAAATTTATCCAGCCAAATGAAGCGGCGTGTTAGCTGCTCATCAAATATGCTGGCGAGATAGCGGCCTAAAGGCCAGGCAACTGCAAAGAGGGCAATAAGAAATAAACCGATTTGTATCCAAGGTGAGGTATTCATGCCACATCCTCAGCGTTGAATAATGCGTAGAGCAGATATATGAACAATAAGACAGCAAGAATACCGGTTAGCCAATAAATCCAGTTCATCTTTTATTCCTCATGATAGTAGTTGGCGATCAACTCTATGGTCAATTACAGACAAAATGACAAAACAAAGACAATCATTAATATCCATTTTCTTTCTCAAAAAGTTATCTACTTGTGCAGTATGAACAATCGTGTGTAAAAATGAAGTTGAATTGAAGGGATAAAGCGTAAAAATAATGTAAAAATTTATTTGATTGAGTATTGGCAATATTTCTGATTGGCAGTTTGATCAGTAATCAGAAATCATCAAAAAAACTCCATTAGATTTCCTATACCATGTGGTATCAGGCACGGAGATTTAGGTGACGAAGTAGTTGAAGTCATCGTCAATATGTCAATCTAGCTGCAATGTTTTTTCCAAGCATGGAATCGTCTCCTGAGGCAGATCAATGAACAAATTCATAGGGGCGATTCCAACATTGACCTAACATTGCGCTCAACCGGAGTCGCGGTTATCATGCGATTTTATTTTCAGTCGAGGTGCCTGATGACAACGGTCAGACCATTCCTCATGTTCCAAAACAGCAGTGCGCAAACCGCACTGGATCTGTACTTCGCTACGCTTCCTGATTCCCGCATGGTACGAGTCGAGTGTTATGCTCAAGGTGAGGCTGGTCCGGCTGGTTCTATCAAAGTCGCAGTGTTCACACTTTGTGGCCGCGAGTTCATGTGCTCCGACAGTCCGATCATGCATGGCTTCACGTTCACGCCTTCGAGTTCTACTTTCGTGGAGTTTGATTCAATAGAGGAGTTAGAACGCGTATTTGGCATTCTCTCAGATGGTGGCCAAGTCCTGATGCCATTGGGCAACTATGGCTTCAGTCAGTGGTTCGGTTGGGTCAATGATCGGTTTGGTGTGCCCTGGCAGCTGAACTTCTCCGCCTGACTCAGACGTTAGTGCCTTGAAGGCTATACACGAATCCTCGAGCCATTGGAGAAATGAGAATGTCTAACCATCGGATTTTCAGTACAGCCTTTTCTAAGATATATCCGCTGTATGTTCAAAAGGCGGAGAATAAGAATCGCTCGAAAGATGACGTGGACCAAATCATCTGCTGGTTGACTGGCTACAATCAGACAGGCTTGAAAGAGCAGATCGAACAACACAGCGACTTCGAAACATTCTTTGCTAAAGCTCCCGCTATTAATCCAAAAACTTCGCTCATCAAAGGCGTAGTTTGTGGTGTGCGCGTGGAGGAGATCGAAGATCCGCTAATGCAGAAGATACGATATTTGGATAAGCTAGTTGAAGAGCTTGCGAAAGGAAAAGCGCTGGAGAAGATCCTGCGGTGAAGATCCACGTTAACAATTCATTCAAGCCGAACCCCGCTTCGCTACACCAAACAAATGGCAGGTGAAGCTTGTCATGTGTTTGAGGCTTCCGCTACGCACGTCGGCTTAACTCAGGCGTTAGGCGCACGAAATCTATTTAGGAACTGCATACAAGAATGAAAACTCAGTACTTCACGGCAACAAGTCTCGACGGTTTCATTGCTACTGAGAATGATTCACTTGATTGGTTGTTTCCGCTTGGCGACCTGAATGACTCAAGCTATCCAAAGTTCATTTTAGATGTGGGCGCGTTGGCAATGGGATCAGCGACTTACGAATGGATGGTGCGCAACGCAGAAAAGATTGCCGCTGAGACTGGTTCAACGTGGCCGTATGTTCAGCCAGCCTGGATATTCTCTAGTCGCAAGCTTCCAATAATCGAAGGTGCGAACATCCGATTCGTCACTGGAGATGTGCAACATATCCACACTGAAATGCGAGTTGCTGCTGGTACCAAAAACATCTGGATAGTTGGCGGCGGAGATCTCGTGGGCCAGTTCTATGATGCTGGCTTACTGGACGAACTTATCATCCAAGTTGGTTCGGCTACTCTCGGCAAGGGTAAACCGCTTTTCCCTCGCAGAGTGCTAAGCCCAGTTCTGTGCTTGATGTCTGTTCATCAGATGGGTTCTGGCATGGTTGAGTTGCGTTATAAAGTAAACAAAGGTGATCTAAGTGTAGATTCATTAAAGATAATAAAATTAAAGTGAAAACAATGGATTGAGAATAACTAGTGTACTGTTTTGTTAATGGCTTTGCATTACGTTGTTATATTCACGGTATCCAATCAGCAAATGGTTGATATCATTTAAATTGTCGATGAGGTTCAGAGGAGCATGGAATTCTCATCGTTCATGGAAGAATTGAGGAGCAGAAAAGCTTCTTCTGCGAGTGGTCAAAACAGCGATACATTTTAATGGGATGAATGGATAAATTTCGGGAGTGCTAAACCGAGAGGGGTGCAGCGGAAGAGCGCGGCGTCTTCCTTGCCAAGAGAGCGCTGTATTACAGCACACATCTTGCGGTTCTTCCGAGAAGAATCCGGAAAAAGTTAGATTCCTACGTTTAGGGGTTGAGAGACGAGTCAATCGAAACAATTAGTTCTGTATTAGTCGCAAAAGGCTACCGTCGGGATCAATTAACGCCCCAATTTTGCCACCCCAAGCTTCGATTGTCGGCGAATGGAGCCGTGGGTGACCGTCATTTTTCTCAGAGAGTCCTGCAGTCTTACAAAGTGCGTAAAACGCATCAATATCATCCAGCCTTAAGCAGCAACTGAACCAACTCGTCGAGGGATCAAGCTCATGGTGAGAAAAGAACTCCAGTACGATGCCCTCCCATTCAAGGATCATCCAATCGTCATCACGCCACGTCTCGACAAAGCCAAGACGAGTGTAAAAGCGTGACGTTACGTCAAAGCACCGGGAGGGAAGGTTCGGCGTCGCGTAGCTGCTCATATTGGCTCCTTCAAGTTTTGTCTAGCTTTATAAAAGTATTGGGTTGATGTCAGGTTATAACCGCGGAGCGGATATTGCCTTCATCATCTCTGCATCTCGAACTTTACACGTAGGTCATAAAATCCCTGAGAAAATAACCGTCTCGTTATTTTTGCATTTTACCGTTATTGGGAAATAAGTAATTTTGCCTTCTGGCACAACGTCCACCCAACAAATATCTCAGTAGCGGCTTCTGATGCTTGCCTACTGTAGCGAGTTCATCTCTCTTGTCAACATAACCCATTCTTTAGGTTACCTTTATAGTAGTGTTGTGCTGCTTCAATCGGGGCAGTCCATTTTCTATTAGAAACTTAACTAATTGCTCACGAAATTTATGGATTCTTTGGCAATTTTCATTATCGAAACTCGTTGAAGCGGTACTAAATTGAGATAGTTTCATCAAGACTATTTTTGACTCCCGTGTTTTCCTCTTTCCGGTGGCTGGGCTAGGAGGCGCATATCTTCCGATTATCGCCCTGCACGTATCAAACAATTGTCCCAAATCGCATACAAATATAACTCGATTTTTTCAACAACTCTCGTAGTCGCTTTGTAAGTGAGATACGTGAGAGGGCGGAGCTCCATTCATTTCACGATGAGTGCTTGCCGGCGCGTGCCTGTTGTTTCCTCATCCAAATGATAATTCCGGTAACTGACAGCATCGCGATGACGAGACCTAGCGCGCATACGAAAATACGATACGACAGTCCAAAAATATTCGCTGTATGTAAGGCATAAAGCCAGCTGGTCACCGTATTGCCGTTGTATTGACCGCTCGGCAATAAAACCAGCTTGAACTCACCTGTGTCAGCATCAAAAAACACGCGTGTGCCGCCCCGTTTGTTCTGAATGTCGCGTGAACTCCGAACGACATAATGATAGATACCCCGCTCACGATCCAGTATTAATGCAACAACCCGTTCGACAGTGAAATTATGCGCCTTTTCCTGTTCGGCCATTAGCTGCTTGCCAATCATTTGCGCTTGATGCCAGCCGACTCTAGGTTCTTCCAACGCTTTATTTAGTTTTGGAAATTCAGTCCAAGGTGCTTTGTAATCGAAGACAGTACGGGTCGTCCACGTATACACCGTGTCCCATAAATTCATATACACGCTAGACCAGGCAAAGATGAATAAAACCAGCCAAAGCCACAAGCCGCTGGCACGATGCAGATCGAAATTGAATTTGTAGCGACTCGATTTCCAGCGGATTTTCCAGGCTGGCTGCCAACGCAGCCAGATGTTTTTATTTTCCGCTCCTACTGGGAGAGAGGTCAGGGGGGAAGGTGGTTTACGCCTTTGGGGCAATGTCAGATAAAAGCCGATAAAACAATCGAGCGTCCAGATCAATGCGCAAATACCAAGGATCCACATACCAAAATTGCCCAGTGCAAGGTTGTAGTGCATTTTGTAAATAAAGGGCATGAAGTTGATCATGCCTTCGGAAATCGCACCAAACTGACGCTTGCCTAACTCTTCTCCGGTATAAGGATCAACCAGCAGTTGATCAAATCCAAGTTCGCTCAATTGACCGCTGCTATCTGGACGAGCATTCATGCTAATCACGGTAGATTCCTCATTGGCTTCCATTAAAACCGCGTTCACCTGGCCGTATGGAACCCGTTGTTGTGCCAATTCAGCGAGCGTAGCTATATCCAATTTGTTTTCCAAAACCTGCTTGGGATAGAGCTGAGGATTGATCAAGCGTTCCAGCTCGGGATAAAATGCCAGCAAACTCCCTGTTACTGCTACGATAATCAGAAATGCAGCCATACTCAGTCCTGCCCAACGGTGGATTAGAACCCAAAACTGACGTGCCATTGCTTCTCCTGTACTAGAGTTTCTTGATATATATCTACTATCTTTAATCAACCTAAACCGGGCATGTTTTTTTATTTCTTGAAGTACCTGTCAGGTTAGTAGCGCAGAACATGCAACCCTATGTCTTGATTTATACTGCCTATACTTCTGGCGTAGGTTGTGTCATCGAAGTAGGCGCATGGGTTACAAACTGATAGATCACTCTGTGTGAACTTAGTATTCGAGACGCAATGAACCCAGAACGGTTACAGGAGCGCCTGGATAAACACCCAGTCGAGGCCCAATATTAGAAGCTGGATCGTTTGATTCGTAATATCGTTCATCAAGGACGTTCCGAGCATTGATTTGCGCTGTAAGACGCGTTGCACCCAACTTCGTGCTGTAGGCGGTAAATGCATCCAGACGGGCATAGCCTGGTAATTTAAAAGTGTTTTGAATATCTCCCTCCCGCTCAGCGACGGCAAACACGCCTATTCCAAAACTTAAACCATTGAGCGGATGGATTTTCTTCACAATATAGCGCAGCCATGCACTACCCGCATGTTTGGGAGCTTGCGGTAAACGATGGCCCTGAAAACCCGAGTTATCGCGGATGATCTCAGCATCAGTGTAGGCATAGCTGCCGATCACACTCAATTCCTCCGTGACTTGTCCGGAAATATCCAGTTCGATCCCTTTGCTCCGTTGTTTGCCAACCGCAATACTGTCAAGCGGATCCGGCGTACTCAGATCTCGGGTTAGAATGTTTTCCCTGGTTAAGTAATAAAAGGCCAAAGTTGTGATTAACCGTTCCTTAAAAAGCGCGGTCTTGATTCCTGCTTCAAATTGCTCGCCTATTTGCGGATCAAAACTAGCACCGGTTGCTGACACTCCGTTATTGGCAGCGAAAGAAGTTGTCCAGTTGCTAAACAAACTGACTTGCGTTAGCAATTGGTAGAGTATTCCGACTCTTGGATTGAAGGCTTCATCCTTGCGTTTTAGGACATTTTTCTCAGCCTCCGAGAATGAAGCCGGACTGAAGCTACGACCTGCAGATACCCAGTCATACCGTCCACCAGCAAGTATGTGCAGTTTATTCCAAAGCGTGATCCTGTCCTGAAAATACACCCCGGCCCATTCATCCTGGAAGGCGTTGTAACGATTGTTCTCCTGCAGCGTTTGCCTGATGATTGAGGGATCGGTAGCCGTGATCATCGGATTGAAAATATCAACTGTCAGCGCGGGAGCGGGAGTGCTGAATTCTCCGGCCATGAAGTAATTGGTTTGAGAGCGTAGATAATCGAAACCGACCAATACCTCGTGTAGGGTCGATCCAAGACCGAAATTTCCGTTCAAATCCAGATTAGTCGCATATGATTGCAGATGGTGCCGTTGACGGAAGATATTGCGATCAAGAAAGCGGTTGTCGCGCAATGCATCCCCAAAAGCCGGTGCGGGGTTGAAGAATGTCTGATTCTGATCTATATCCGTCATCAGAAAACGATTCCGGACGAGCCAGTTGGAATTAAACCGATGCGTAAATTCGGTTCCCACATGAACTTTGGCATCCGTATCAACTGGATCATTGCGATCACCAAAGGTTCGACTGATCGGTATTTGCGCTGGTCGGCTGCCTATGACCGGTATACCAAAATCTACCTGCCCTTTCTGATGGATCCCTTCCACTTCCAATGTCAATTCGGTTGCTTGAGTAGGACGCCAAGTCAAACTGCCACTCACCATGATGCGATCCCTAAAAATGGCCTCGCGGAAGGATTCGCTATTTAGGTAAGAACCATTGAAACGGTAAAGTAAAGAGCCATCCTTGGTGACAGGCCCGGTTGCATCCCACTGCGTACGATAAAGATCGTAAGATCCGGACTGTTGCTCCAATGAGTAGTAAGGTATAGCGAGCGGTCGCTTAGTTGTGATATTGACCATCCCTCCCGGCTCTATACGTCCAAAAAGAATCGAAGCTGGCCCCTTGAGTACCTCGATGGATTGCAGATTGGCGGTGTCAAAGGCTGTCGGAAAATTGGCATTCCCTCCATTGGCAATCAATCCATTCCGGTAATTACTATCGTTTCTGAATCCGCGGATATTAAATCCTGTGTCATTGCCAAGTGTAGGTGTTGCTTGCACCCCACTGACATTTTGCAAAGCATCTTTTAGCGTGAGCGATTTTTGGTCGTCCAATACTGCTCTGGGTACCACCTGAATTGATACGGGTATCTCTATGACCGGCGTGTTTGTTTTAGTTGCAGCGGTGGCTTTGGAGCGGAGATAACTCGTATTGTAGGGTGAATTACTATCCAATAAACTGGTCACTGTGATCTCAGGTAACCGTACCCGGTCTGGATTATTTTTGCTCTGCGGGTTCGCTGGTGCCAATTCCACGATGTAGCGGCCGGATGCAGTTTCAACTGCTATAAGTCCACTGCCGCTTAGGAGTCGCACTATTGCTTGAGCCGGAGTATATCGCCCTTTTAATGCAGCAGCTTGTTTGTCTGCAATCAGACTGGCATCCATCCCGATCAACAAACCCGTCTGCGTGGCAAGTTGCGTGATCGCTTGACCGAGTGGTTGTGGGGTAATATTGATTTCAATGGCTTGCTCGTTTTCTGATTGCCCGTATGAAGCATTTACTGATACAACCAAACATATGAATAGAACAGGTTTTAGGAAAACGGTGCTATTGCTATATATTGAAGCTATTTTATTTTTTAGTGCCATGGGATTTCCTGTTATTGAATAGAAATTAATATTTCTATTACCCATGACAAGCGAGCCGACAATTCGGGTAGCTTTTATAAAATTTTTTTCGGTAGATGGTTTCGAGAAGCAAAAAATACCATCTCCCCGCAGTCGACCGCGGGGAGATGGATGTCAGAAAGAGAGAACAGTTATTTGGTTAGAAAGGGATTTTGTTCTGGAAACTTAAGAATTATAGCCGAAGCCTATTTGTAATTTACTTTTGCAAATCAATCCAGACCAGCCATCCGCCATACTGTTTGATGTGAATCGGTAATGCGTCTTTTAGAATAATCAATGCTGCTTCCGCATCGTCAGCAGGTAAAACTCCTGTGAATCGGAGTTGACCTGCTTGTTCATTGATTTTAAGCACACCCTTTTGGTAGCGCGCCAGATCGCTGATGATCTGATCCAGTAAGGCATCTTGATAAATCAACCTGGCCTGCGTCCAGCTGGTGGCAGAGGTGGAGGTGGTTTTGGGCTGATAAAGCTGCCTTCTATCTAGGCGTATGCTTTGTCCGGCCTGCAGGGTGATCGGCTGATGTGGCCGGGCACGGCTTGCTATGGCCACCCGCGACTCGATGACGTTGACGATGCTGTCATAATCTGATTGTTCAACGGTATAGAGCGTTCCTAGTGCCTGAGCAATACCATCGCGGGTTTCTACCATGAAAGGCCGCTGACTGTGGGAGAAATCAGGTGTCACTTCCGCTAGCAGACGGCCTCGGCGCAGGATGATACGTCGTTGATGCGTATCGAATGCAATATCTGCCGCGCTGTCGCTATCGAGCGTGATATGACTGCCATCTGTCAGAGCAATGCGACGGATTTCACCAATACTGGTGTGCTCACCTGCTAACCATTCAGAAAGTGGAAGCCCATGAAGACCGCACAGAAGTAGAACAATACTTAAAACGAGCTTGATGCCTTTTCGCGATTGACGTTTCTGGGGAGTTAAACTTTGCCAAAGATGATCAACCTGCTCGTACGCTTCCCTGTGACGCGAATCTTGTGCTAGCCAGGTTTCAAAATCAGTGCGCAGCTCATGGCTGATTTCACCGTCAGATAAAAGAATGACCCATTCAGCGGCTTGTTCACTCAGAGACGTGCTGTTCGTTCCATCTGCTTTAGACATACATCTCTGCTTTAAATTGATATAGGCGCTGATGACAGTAAGCTAGGGCCTTGACGAGATGTTGTTTAACCCGGCTTTCAGATACTTTCATGACCCGAGCAATCTCGGCATAAGTCATTCCGTCAATACGCGCCATCACAAAGGCTTGTCGTGATCGTTCATCAAGTTCTTCAATAAGCATGAGTAGAGTCCGTTCTAGCAACTGGCGTACAGCGAAAACATAGGCTACATCTTGGCAGGTTTGCTCAAATGTTAGGGTGAACAAACAGCGTAGGGTTTCTTGCTCGACTTTATGTTTTCGGTTCAAATTAATCATCAGTCGATTAGCAGTAACCAGCAGATAGGCTCGAGGCTCAAGCAGATGGGGCAATTGCTGCAGTGAAAGCAATCGTACGAAAGTGTCATGGGAAAGATCGGAAGCCTGATGTGGGCAACCTACTTTTTTCCTTAACCAATTAACCAACCAACTATGATGCTCGCGGTAATATGCATCAATTACTGCCGTACTGATAGTCGTGGTTGAAGGCGTTTTCATGAAAATGTTTTGATAATCAAAAAACTATGAATGATAGTAAGGAAAAATTAACCCAGCGATTAATAATGCAAACTATTATCCTTGCGATGAAAGATTTTAAACATGTGACATATTGCCGCAGTACGATAGTTTTGTTTTTGGGCTTAAATAAATTTTAAGGCGATCAAAATACAGATATTAGAAATCCAGCTTAAGTATTTTTTCAGAGATCGTGAATAGTCTCTAAGCCAGCCAATTAATCGCGCATGCGAGCTGCCAAGGGCTGATCATGCAGTTGAGGTAATGGTATGCGCCACCACCATCCTAAACGCATCAAAATATCAAATTGGTGGCGCAATAAAGCCCACTAAATAGGAAGGCATCCGACATGAAGATTACATCGATAGGCATTGATTTGGCTAAAGAGGCGTTTCAGATTCATGGAGTGGATATGCACGGTAAGATCGTTCTGCATAAGTGGTTGCCGAAACAAGATGGCGAATATTTTGCTAATCTGGAGTCCTGTTTGATTGGTATGTTAGCATGCGGTAGTTCACATTATTGGGTGCTACTCTTGCAACAATTCGTCGAGGCGATTAAATCGCTCTACCCACATATTCTCATATGTTGTAAGTACTGCTGCGACACTGCTTATGGTTTTAACATTTGCTTGCACTATTTGCTCTCTACCATGCCGTGCTTTGTGCACAAGATGTGCACGTGCAAGCACGTTAACGTGCTTGGCAACTGCCGCAAAACTCATACGATAGCTTTCTGAGAGTTCCGAAATAGTACAGTCAGAGCCAAGCGTGCGGCGCACAATGTCGCGCCGTGTTTTATCAGCTAGTGCCTGAAAAACCATATCGTAATTTAGTGAATGTTCAACCATATAGTTAAAAATCGCCAATTATATAAGGTAGATGACGTAATATATAAGCGAATCTCATCGAGATTGTTCTGCCTATCCTTTGTGCACACAAATCTTCAGCATTACTTAGACAAAGCGAACGAGATTCAGGAAATTCTCGGGTACCTATCGCTCCAGTTTCAACAAATCCTTTAAGATCACGAGCGACATCAGCCACTTTCTTTATAGCTTCAGAAAGTTCTTCTGTATGTTCTGGTTTGGGTTAATGGCTATCAAGTGTCAGGAAATGCAAATTTATGTATTTCTTGTTGGCTGATAATAAAGTGCGACAGCACCATTGGTAAATACTTTGGATTTTGATAGCTGTAAATCAACAGAATCTTTATAATTCAAAAACAATGGCTTGCCCCCTCCAAGAATAATGGGCTCAAGCATAATCTGATATTCGTCTATTAAATCAAGGGCTGCGAGGTTTTGAATCAGATTGGCGCTGCCTATGATGACAATGTCTTTGCCAGGCTCTCTTTTTAATTTGTTAATTTCTTCCACAGTGTTACCGCTGATAATATCCACAGCTTTGTATTGTCCCCAAGGTGCAAAGTGGAGGGTTTTTGAAAAGACAATTTTCTTGACTTGGTTAATGTGTTTTGCGAAAGGATCTGTATCAGGTTCTTCCGGCCAGATATCAGCAAAGAATTTGTATGTTGTTTCTCCCAACAGCACCGTGTCCTGTTGAGCACGCTGACTAAGCAATTCTTCACCTATTTCGTCGTTGAAATTTTTCGTGAACCAATCCATTTCGCCTTTGGGGCCCGCTATATAGCCGTCTAGGCTCATGAATATTGAAGTAACAAGTCTTCGCATATAATTTTTATTATTTATTAAGTTTTCTCCCTTAAGCTAGTCGAGAGTTTTTCAAGTGAACTCGCCCATCCTTCGTTCTTATGCTGATTACGCCGACCCTAGAGCTGTTTTCCATTCAATTTTGTGTTGTCATTGCTTAAACACAAAATACACAAAGTTCGGCGTCACCTAATTAAAGTTTCCTGTTTGTTTATTTTTACTTTTTCTCATTACAATTAAACATCCACTGCACGCCGAATTTATCAGTTAAAGAACCATAGTAATCACCCCAAAACATTTCTTGCAGAGGCATTTCGATTTTTCCATCTTTTGAAAGAAGAGCAAAAAGTTTGTCGGTCTCAGCTCGTGTATCCGGTAGTAAACTGATATAAACATTATTACCTTGAACCAGCTTAAAGCCCATAGACTCTGAAGCATCTGTTCCCATTAGCAAAAAGCCACCCAAGATTGGCAGAGCCACATGCATCACCAAATTTTTATCAGCTTCGACTAATGGTGGCGCTCCATCTTGTGATGGAACACCACCCATACGAGCAATATCGCCCATAAATTCTGTCCCAAAAACTGATTTATAAAAGTTAAAGGCTTCTTCGGTAGTGCGATTGAAATTTAGATAGATACTGACAGTTGACATAATATTTTAAAATTAATTGGTTACATAATTGCTTAATAATAAGACTTCATCTTGAATGGATTGTTAGGCAGCAACATACGTTGCGAATCTCAAACGATTACCGTCCGGGTCTGTTACCACCATTTCTCGAGATTCCCACGGAGTGTCATGGGGCGATTCAATAGTGGTGATACCACGATTAGTGAACTCCTGATAGCAATCCTCAACATCCGGAACTACGAAATAGATGGCACCACCTACCTGACAATCCCCAGTATGCTCCGTAAGAAAAATAGTCTGATTTCTTCTGGTTAATTGCACAAATAGAGGAAATCCCGGCTCGAACTGATGCTTCCAGTCAACAACGAAGCCCAAACCGTCGACGTAGAACGGCAAGCTAGCTGCCGCACATGTTATCCGCAGCTGAGGTATGACAGTCTGATTCAAGACGTGTTCTCCTTTGTCGCCTAATGCTGAAGTTAGGCCGTGAGATCCGTCAGTTTGAACGCCTAAAACTTCATCAAGATTACTCAGTCCCAGTGAAAATCCTGCTTCAAAGCCCATCGCAATAATTTTTTCCATATCATCTATGGTATTAAAAGTAATTGTCACAAGAACTGTTGTAACCTCACCATTATCTCTAAATTCATTTTTCCAATGCATTCTAGGCATTTCTTCATTTAATTTACCCTTGTCATCACAAAAAACATCTTGTGCGGTAAAACTATTTTCTGGTTCAATAGACTCAAACCCCATCCACACCCATATCTTCTCACCCTCTGGACCAGACATACAATAATGCCAATGCCCACCCTCGCTAAAGTCAAATGACTTGGTTATAGCAGTCCAAGGTTTTGGAGCCCACCATTTATCAAGACATGTACTATCTGTCCACGCCTTCCACACTCGGTTTTTGGGGGCGACAAAAACTCGCTCCACAGTAATAATCTTATTAACAATATCTTTTTTTATTATTGGCGTATTCATATATATTTAGCACTCCTTTATTGGCTAAGCCTACTGTGGCACTGCTATGTTTTAACATTCGCTTGCGCTACTTGGTCTCTAATGCCGTGTTTTATCAATCAGTGCCTGAAAAACCGTATCGTAATCTAAAAAACATTAAACCATATGGTTTAATAATATACCAACTATAAATGATGTCAAACCTTGACGTGATTATTTTTTAATCTTTGTGGGTTCGATTCCTCATATCCACCAATACCATGGTATCCAAGGGCGACAGGATTTTCATTTGCTTGCTTTGATGGATCAATAAGTGCCCAGCCACCGCTAGGAAACTTACCTATCGCTTCTTCCTTCTGACTACCCCGATAATCCAAGTTACACCGCCGTGTCTCAGATTAACTGGTTAAAACAGAATCGCAGGAAATAGTATGGCTACTGCTAAATTTGGCTAACGACCATTAAAATAACAGGATACATCAGGCTCCGAGTAGGAGCCTTTAGCGAAGATACTCACCGGATCGTTCTGGTTGATATGTGACTTCTTCAATGTGCACTTGCAACACTCCGCCGCCAGGCTTCGGCCACTCAATTTCATCACCTTGGGAAAGACCAAGCAGCGCACTTCCTACCGGCGCAAGTATAGAAATTGTACCACCCCTGGTATTAACATCTTTTGGGTATACCAGAGTTAAATAAAATTCTTGGGAAGTAGATTCAATTCTGAATCTTACGGTTGAATTCATTGTCACCACGGTTGACGGAATCTCCTTAGGATCTACCACTTCAGCACGGGCAAGTTCAGCCTCCAAATCGTCTTTGTCTGGGAATGCGGAATCGGGCAATGCGTCCATAAGCTTTTCCAGTCTTATTGCGTCGAGCGACGAAATTATAATCTTTGGTTTTATAGTCATTTTATTTCCTAAATGAGGGTTGTTATGAATTGTCGTAATTAGGCTTGAGACGAGCATTGCAGTGACACCGCCTTGATCTGACTCGGTTCAAGGCAGCCTGTTATCGAAATCTACATCTACAGGCGACAATTTCTCGATACCGAAGAGCGTTGAGAACACTCAAAAATTTGATTCATGCAGGAATGTTATCTTTACCATCGGCATCCCATCCGCTTTGCCAATAAAAGAGAATCATGATAAATATTAATGCGTTCGCAATTTTTGTGCTGATACCAATGATATTCCCGACTTTAAGTTTATGCTGGCTGTAATGAAGAGAAAGTTGAATGGCCTCAGGTAATGACCAAAGTACAGCAATCAATCACTGAGCACGTACAAAGCGGCGAAGTTTTAAAAGTGGAGAGGAAACAGAAAGAAGCATTGTCATTTATGAAGCTGACAGCAAGAAAATTGAGATAAAAGTCGATGAAAATGACAAGCTGGTTGAAATCTTTGACGATTAAATTCTTAAATCAAATAGTGATTTCACCTCTGGTCTGATCAAATATTCAGTCAATATAGAACTGCATGATCAGATTTGGATGATTAGGTACCGGTAAGGAAAATTAAATGCTCAAGGTTTTTATTACCTTGGGCATTTTGAAAACGCTTTGCTTTGAATCAAATATTCCTGCTGCGGTTCTTTACCTTGTTAAATCCAAAGTCAATTTTTAGGTGTTTACAAATTGTTAACATCAGAATTTAGCTCGGTCTTGCTTGCAGATCACCGTGTTGACCAAGTGCTGCTGCCGACTTTGCATATTCGCGTTGCAACAATTCTGCCGCTATCTTTCGATGAAAATGAGCCTGTTTTTGTGCTTCTTGTGCAGCTTGCTTATAATAGCGCAAATTGGCCGTGGCATGTGATTGGAAATCCTGTCCTCCTCTTCCATAGTATTGACTCTTATCTTCATAGTGTTGCAAAGTTTTCTTTTTTTCTGTGGCTTTCGTGGTCATTTCTTTGACTACATTGTCATAATAATTAGCCAACTTATCATGATCGCAATAAAATATCTGGAAGATGGTTTCAGTCTTTCTGCTACCTAACTGTCGTACTTTTTTCTCACGAATTTATTTAATGACTTGCGCATTGAAAGGATAACGACGCGGCGTATGCTGAACGCTTATCCATTGATCGGTCGTGAATGCTGCGACGGCCCAGACGCCATTGAAACGACCGACGCCTGAGTTCTTTTCACCGCCGAATGGGTTATAAGGTAAATCGTTTACCGGCTGGTCATTGATATGCGCCATGCCCGACTCGAGTTGTTGTGCAAACCGAAGGCCGCGTTCAACATCTTGCGTAAACACCGCGGCAGCCAACCCAAGGTCGGTGTCGTTGGCGATATTCAATGCATCCGCTTCATTGCGCGCACGTATGACTGGTGCGATGGGGCCGAACGATT
>FSSH01000485.1_pt1 | contig 32121 bp, 22 predicted proteins | sample 1166101 | NCBI WGS metagenome assembly FSSH01 (sample SAMEA32972668, study PRJEB13176) | freshwater metagenome | biome: Drinking water system; feature: Biomass in drinking water that filtered by 0.45 um membrane; material: drinking water | place: USA | collected 2012-12-20 | depth 0 m
ACGTCCTCACGGACGCACTCATACCCGCCTGGAAGCGGGTATCCAGTTTCAAGGATGGTGGCTTCGAGCGATCCTGCGGCCTGGATTCGCTCGCGGTCCGCAGCTCCGGCAATTCATGCCGGAATGACGCATCTATCAATGAATCTGACAAAGTAGAACTAAGGATATAATTAAATAGACTTAGGGTATTTACCCAAACCGCCTTCCTTCAATTTTCGTAATGTACACGATTACCGGGTTTCCCTTCCATTAACCTCGTAAAAACTGTTCAAATCGAATCCGGTCAGAACGTTCCTCATTGTTTGAAATAAGTGTTATATGCATAACCGAGGGCAGTTCTGCCTTTGCGATCCTCCTCTTCAAGCCTGGCGTCCCAGTCGCTTATCTGAATCTCGCTGAACCCGCGCAATTCACCTTTGCGAGACTTAACAATTTCCGCCACAAGTTCGTTGGCGCGCTTAGCTTCAATATTCGGATAATGCACCGCAATATACAAAGCGAGCGTCTGTTGATCCTCTAGGAAATTTATCCCTTGCAGTGTCCGAATATGCTGAATGTTATGGTGCTGGTTTACTGCCGCGATATTTCGCTGTATCCCTCCTATCAATCGGTTATCGCTGACAGTTTCCGGCAGGGTCCGCTTCAAGCCGGTACTGAGCATTTGGTCTGGTGCGCTGCTTTTCGCGCTACTATTCTCCATCATCTTGTAATAACGGGCTGCTTTGACACGCAGTATAAAAGTGTGGCAAAGCTCATCAGCGAGTCTTTGGCATTGTTTGGCGTGCGTCAATTTTATTGAAACCTCCGTGTCGTCAAGCTTTCCAATCACCGCGTTAATACCTGTGTTGATTTCGGTCATCAAGGCCGTTATGTATGTTTTTTTCTTGGTTCCGTAGACCTCGTCGGTCTTGCCCAAAAATTTGTCCGATTGCATGCCGGTAAATTTTTTAGCTCCAACATCATAGAGTTCCGGAAATTTTTTGTCGGCAACCTTTTTGAATTCCGTCGTTATTTCACCCGTTTTCTTAATCAGTGTTTCGTATTCGCTATCCAAATAATTATGTGTTACTCCTCGCCCAGCCTGCATTGCCGCAGAGCCCACCAATGTGATTCCTTCGGTTGCAGTCGAACCCTCAAGTTGTAGGCCGACAACGTGTTGCCAGGCACCACTGGATCCGACCTCGTCCATTTCACCAAACCGCTGATTGACATCGTAAATCGGCTCAAGTTTTATATCGCCTTTAACGAACGCAACGTGCTCAATGTTTCCATTATTGTTCTTCACCGATCGCGTCACCCCGCCACCCCGCTGGCCGACAGAGTAGACAAGGTAGTCCATCTGAAATATGTTTTTCCCGTCCGTTGTCACTGCAACGCGCTTACTGCTTCCGGAGCTTATCTTCATTGTTTGGTAACGTACGACGCAGCCCTTGGGCCTATCTTGCCCAGCTTCGTCTGCCGTGAACGTAGGCTTGATTCCGGATGCCTTTACATCCCACGTCAGTTTGACCCCCGGTTTTCCATCCCGAGCAATAAACCAATACACATCTGTTTTTTTATACCCTCGAGTCGCCGCCTCCATGATCGCATCGGTGCCAGCTGCCGGACCAATCACTCCGACAGCCTTGTTTCGCCCAGTTTTCGAATCTTGCAAACCGTTTTGAAATTGGTCCAGATCCATAACATATCTATTATTAAAGTCGTTGGTTTTCCTAAATGAGGCTACTTCATCCGGAACATGGTGATATTCGCGCTCGGTCTTCTCAATACCGGCACCCGTGGCGATAACTACCTTCTTGGATCGGTAGGTGCCTTTGCCTAAGGTTTCTAGCAAATATGCCGGATCATTTGTATTCGATATGTCTTTTTTTACGGACGTGACCTCGGCATCGAGGACATTGTTCCGTGATACTTCTTGGATAATGGATTCATTAAGCTCGGCCCACCCTAATCGGTCCACCGGCTTAGTAAGCATCGAAGCCTTTGGCCCAGTACCATGCTCAAACAGTTGCTTCGCTTGATTAATATTCTCTATATAACGCCCCTTCTGATAGCCGCGATCTCCGGCCCAAGGATCATCCTTGCCTATGACTAAAATGCCCAGCGGCGGAAGTTCAGCCCGCAACGTATCCGCATGGTAAGTTCGAAGCGTATTCAAATATATCGCTGCTGAAGTGCCGCGACCGATGACAATTAGATCATAAGTGTACGGAGCGTTTTCTATTGACATTTTTGTATCCTCGTGGCACGGCTGCCTTTATCGGACAGGTAAAATTAAAACTCGGAGATCAATGAGGTCAAACTCCATTGATAATTAATTAGTTAAATTAAAGCACCAGGTAGCCTTGTCAAACACATGCTCAAAACTCCGTGTCGCTACTTTCGCAAGCACCCTCACTAGGAGGTGTCTCTTCCGTCGTCCTATTGCTTATATTTGCTTTGATACTATTCAAGTTCCGCGCCAAATATTATCAAGGCGCAAAGCAGCAACTTAACTAATTGTTTTAATTTTGAGTTATTTGCATTCGTCAAAACGGGGCCAACATTTAACTGTTTAATATTGAAGATTACTCATACGATATTTCGTTTTCTGCACGAAATATCGTAGTCTTTATTAATCAACAGGTTCAAACCCCATTGGCAGTTGCGGAAGGGTAGCGAATTGGGACAAAGTTTTGGCAACGAAGGGGGAGTTAATCACCCTCGCCGCTTACATTCGAGCGGGAGCGGGGCAACGCATCGATAAATCGGGATCGGCGCGACGCCCCAAATGCTGGGATCATATGAAAGGATAAGCTCCGGTTATCGGCGTAGCTCTCAGTCAAACGCTACTAATTGCGTAGGCTTGGTAATCGTTACCGACCTTTTTCACCTTGAATTTAACTGCCTTGCTTTCCAGTCCTTCCGTATTTTCTCCGGTTGCAATCTTGAACAGGATGGTGTTATTGCCTGAACCTTGGTATTTCACCTTGAGTGTGACATTCCCTTCGCCCCATCCGATTTTCGTTTTCTCCACAACTCCTTGTTTCTCACCACCCAAAGGTTCCCCAAAAGGAGCCCAATCAGGCTTGGAATGTGCCGCAAGAGGAGCTTTCAGATCGCGCTGAAATACATTGCCGCCTTGGTCGGTGAAATTCTTTTTGCTTGCGTGTTTTTCCTTCGCGTATTCTTTTATCGAAGTAGGAAATTCTTGGCTTGGGTCATTCCACTTGCGCGCCTCATACCGGCCTTTGAGATATTGGCTGAGCCAATAGTCTTGCTGAAACAAATGTTTGTTCAGAAAGGTCGGGGAGCGGCAGGTATTGGTGACCATATGTTTTGTGTAATCCGGATCGCTGACCCCGTGATTGAAGCAGTCGCAAAGAAAGTCCCAGAGGTATATCTGCTCGTTATTGCCATGACCGGTATGGTAGTAATTGCCCTTACTTTTGTAGACGACCGAATGCGCATAGAGCGTTCTGATTTTCTCGGTAGTTTTAACTTCCCGAGCGATCATTAGCCACTGAAAACTATGACTGTGCTCCCCGTGATTGCTGCTGACCGCGTCCTTCCAAAATGCACAGTTTTTCACGTAGTCTATAAATTTTCCCGGATCAACAAAACCGGCATACACGATACCGACATGAGGCTGAAACCCTTGATTTACTGCCTCCAGCGCAATGGCGCGGGTCATCAGATTGGATCCCGCGCTACCTCTACCATTGTGCTCGGAGAGCATAAAAGTCCAGTAATGCGACTCCAAGGTGTCGGACAATCGCTGCAAGGCTGGCTGCCAAAGACTTTCGACCGACAGGAACTCAGCGATCATCGCATAATCCTTAGCGTAATTTGTCGGCACACCAAAATCCTTTTCAAGGCGACTGGTAACGGCTTCCCGGTCTGTTTGTGTAATCTCTGCCATAACTGTTGCTTTAGTGCTGGTTATAAAAATGGGAGCAACAAGCAGTGTACCCGCACGGTTTGCTTAAACTGCCCAATTAAGTTCAAAAAGCGCCAACAAATTATCCTCCCAAGTGTATGACCTTGTATGAGTGAGTAGCGGGAGTGCCGCCACCCGCCGCAACAAAACTGGTTTTCTCAGCGAGCACCTGAACACTTGAACCCATCGTCCACGCAGCGGAATCTTGCCCTAGTGAAGCATTGACTATGCAATTCGCTACTCCGAAGTTCCATGTCAAAAGCTTTTGGGTATTTAATGGCCAGTTGAAAGCAGCTGTTTCAGCTGTTTCGAACGAGCCGATGACTACCTGTTTAAAATTTTCCATCGTGATTCTGTCGAGTATGATGCAAGTATTCAATTGAGTCGCAGCGCCTTGCAACGGATTGTCCGGCCCTTTTCCGCTGGTACTTCGTTGCGTGGCATACGTCCCGGTTATCCCTGCGTCTACAAAAGCTGTACACGCGCATCCAGGCATTTCGCATCGGAAAGCGTGCACGTTACAAGCACAGGGCGTGATGACGCCAACGACGGCAGACGTATTATGCTTGCAGGGAGTAGGATGGCCACTGCCGGTTTTATGCTTTATTTCCTCGTGATGACACGTCGTACACTTGTGAGAAACCTGATAATGACCACAGGCGCACTTGTACTTTTCCGCACGATGCTCAAGCGCTTTCCTGAGCTTTTGATTAAGTTTGGTTAATTCCGCTTTAAGCCAATAATCAAACTCCTTTCCAGGCGGATCACCGTCCGCCTTCGATAAGTCGTATGCAATTTGCGAAACTTCCGCAGTTTTCTTTGAATAAGTAAACAGATGCTTTTTGAAAAAATTATTTTCAAATTTGATCATCAGATTAACACCGCCAGTAGCACCGAATACCCACTCCTGATCAAGGGTAAGTTTTCTGGTGGGTTTTGTATCCGTTGTTCCAGTTGGGGTATAACTTTTATAGGCAACCAAATCTCGGGCAGTCTGTGGCATAACGTGTTCCTAAGTGAGTTAGTGGAGTTAGACTCAATGTTTATGGCTTTGTTAGATAAGGCACCTCGCTCGCACTAAGAGATGGGGCTTTGTATGCTTTACAACACCCTGAAAGCTGCCCCACTACCATCCAAATGCTTCATTCCACTACAGGCAATAATAATTTACCTCATCTAGATAGCTTAATTGAGTTGACTAAAAATTGACGCCTTCAAGTTCCGTATATCGACACATTGTTAATGAACAATATAAAGCTGGCTTATACGACATCATTATGAATAGCCCATATAAAACAATAATTTTTTACACTAGCAATCCATTATCCTGGATAGGCCTGATAATCTACACATTGCTAGAATAAACAACATCATCAACGGTTTTTGTCCTGATCCCCTTTGTTTTATCTTCAGCTGACACGACTGAACTCTGATAAACCGCTTTTATGGCATCCAAAGCTGACTCGTCGCTCAGATCCACAAACAGACAGTCGTATTCGCCCGGTTTGTTTGCTATTGTCAAGTGTTTCCATCCAATTCCACCAGCGACTTTCACAATCGAAGAACTGGCGTTAGGGCCATGATAATGCCCAACGACATCCCGAAGCAGTGGGTTGGAGCCCTCGATGCCAACCAGTAATGCGCAGTGCGGCGTTTTCCCCCACAACCCTCCCATCTTGCGCCATCCCGGCAGAAAGCCCAGATACATATGCCCGTGCCGGCCATCTGCCTTTACCTGTTTAGCATCAGATGTATACTGCAATGTCTGTGTGTCCCAAAACTCACCGTACGGCGAATCCCGCCCCTGACCACCCAGCGCTATATTCAAGCCTAAATGCTCCATGCCCAATGGAAGCAATCTCGCTTCCCAGCCATGCACCTCGGCCACCTCTTTTATTCCATGAGACTTATCGGTCACTTCTCTAATGCCATGCGTTGCGTGGCGACTCTTCGCAAGTTCCATACTTCCTCCGAGAAGCCACTGCATAAACGGGTCATCTTTTGCAAAATACACTTTCCTGTTTTTGTAACGAGGCAGTTGGATCAGAATTCGCCCACCGTGGGAAAGTGCTGTGGCTATAGTGTACGGCCAGGGTTCAAAGGAATCTGTGGGTGAGCGGCGATACCATAGAGGCCCATACTTGAGAACAGCGAAGAGTCTTTTTGTAACACAACCGTCCGCCGTTCCATCTTGACCCAGAGTATTCTGCCAATTCCTTATCTCAAATTCGAAGTCCCCGTCATTATTTTTCTCCCAAATATCCGCAAAACAGTTAGCAAAATCGCCGATCTTAAATATACCAAGATTGTCATGGGTAGCGAGAGCTCCCGAAACGTTCTTGATTAAAAAGTGCCCTCGAAAGGAGTGCTTCTTTTCTATGATTTTCTGAAATTTTTCTTTTGGAACCGACATGATGTTACCCCTGCGTCAAGAAAAAACTACAATCAACATGCTTGATTCAGCAGGCGAAAGTTACTCAAAACCATACCCAAACTCGCCATCCTGTACGCTGACGTGCACCCGCTCGATGGGCTTGCCCTCCATCATTCGGATTAAGAACTCCTCGCTGATTCGCGGTAATACGGTGTTGGTCAATATCGCGTCTATCATCCGGCCGCCGCTTTCCAGTTCGGTGCAGCGGCTGGCAATCAGTTTGATGACCTCGTCGTCGTAGCTGAACGGTACTTTGTGGCTTTCGGCGATACGTTTTTTTATCCGGCCCAGTTGCAGCCTGGCGATAGCGCCTATCATTTCATCGGTCAGAGGATAGTAAGGAATCACCACCAGACGCCCTAACAGGGCGGGCGGAAAGACTTTTAACAGCGGCTCGCGCAGGGCCTTGGCGATGCCTTCCGGTTCCGGCATCAGTTCCGGATCGGCGCACAGACCCGAGATCAACTCAGTGCCGGCATTGGTGGTCAGCAAAATCAAGGTGTTTTTAAAATCGATGACTCGGCCTTCGCCGTCCTCCATCCAGCCTTTGTCGAACACCTGAAAGAAAATTTCGTGGACATCAGGGTGGGCTTTTTCCACTTCGTCCAGCAACACCACGCTATAAGGTCTGCGCCGCACGGCTTCGGTCAACACCCCGCCCTCTCCGTAACCGACGTAGCCAGGAGGCGCGCCTTTCAACGTCGAAACGGTATGCGCTTCCTGATATTCGCTCATGTTGATGGTGATGACGTTTTGCTCGCCGCCATACAGGGTTTCCGCCAGGGCCAGCGCGGTTTCGGTCTTGCCGACGCCGGAAGTACCTGCCAGCATGAATACACCGATGGGTTTGTTGGGATTGTCCAGGCCGGCCCGAGAAGTCTGAATCCGTTTGGCAATCATTTCCAGTGCGTGGCGTTGGCCGATAATGCGCTGCTCCAGCAAGTCTGGCAGTTTGAGCACAGTTTCGATTTCGTTTTTGACCATCCGCCCGACCGGAATGCCGGTCCAGTCCTGCACCACGGCGCCGACGGCTTGTTGATCGACGGTCGGCAGGATCAAAGGCGACTCGCCTTGTTGCTCATGCAACTGGGTTTGCAAGGTTTTCAATTCGCTGAGTAATGTTTCACGGTCCACAGCTTGCGCGCCAGGTTGTTGCTCTTCCGCTGTATCAGTCGCTGGCGCGGGATTGTCCACGGCATGACCCGCCGCCCTGAGTTTGGCACGCAAGTCCAGGATTTTACCGACCAACTCTTTCTCGGCATTCCAACGCACATCCAGTTCGGCCAGACGGAGTTTCTCCGCGTCGAGTTTCTCGTTTGCCAATTGTTCGCGGGCACTGACTTCGACGCCGACCGCCTTTTCCCGGCCGATTATAGCCAGTTCGGTTTCCAGCGCTTCGATGCGCTTGCGGCAATCGTCGACTTCCGCCGGCACTGCATGCTGACTGATGCCAACCCGCGCGCAGGCTGTATCCAACAAACTAACGGCCTTATCAGGCAACTGGCGAGCTGGAATGTAACGATGCGACAGCTTGACTGCCGCTTCCAGCGCCTCATCGAGAATAAGTACCTGATGATGTTTTTCCTGCACGGTCACAACGCCCCGCATCATGCGGATGGCTTTTTCTTCACTAGGTTCCAGCACCTGCACGACCTGAAAGCGGCGGGTCAAAGCCGGATCTTTTTCGATATGTTTCTTATATTCGGCCCAAGTTGTGGCAGCTACGGTCCGCAATTGGCCGCGTGCCAATGCCGGTTTCAGCAAATTGGCGGCATCGCCGGTACCGGCCGCGCCGCCGGCACCGACCAGAGTATGCGCTTCGTCGATAAACAAAATGATCGGTTTGGGAGAGGACTGCACTTCTTCGATGACTTGCCGCAAGCGGTTCTCGAATTCGCCCTTCATACTGGCGCCGGCCTGCAGCAAACCGACATCCAAGGTACGCAAGGTCACATCGCGTAGCGAAGGTGGCACGTCGCCAGCCACTATCTTTAACGCAAAGCCTTCCACCACGGCGGTTTTACCGACCCCGGCCTCGCCAGTCAGGATGGGATTGTTTTGACGGCGGCGCATCAAAATGTCGATAACCTGCCTGATTTCTTCGTCGCGGCCGACGATAGGATCGATCTTGCCGTTGCGGGCTTGTTCGGTGAGATCGACAGTAAATTGTTTCAGCGCTTCCTGCTTGCCCATCGCCGCCGGCGCAATAGCACCACTGGCTTCGCCAGGTACGGCCCCGCCTTGAAAACCGTCGGTTGCCGACAATCCGTCTTCCGGCGAACCGGCAGTCACCCCGGCTAATTCGTCGGAAAGCAAATCCGGTTTGATCTTTTCGAACTCCTTGGAGATACCCAGCAATTCGTTGCGTAACGATTTGGTTTTTAGCAAACCCACCAGCAAGTGCCCGCTACGTACCTGGCTTTCGCCGAACATCAAGGTGCCGTATACCCAGCCACGCTCGACGCTTTCTTCAATGTGCGGGGAAAAATCGGAAATAGCGGTGGATCCGCGCGGCAGGCGGTCCAAGGAGTTAGTAACATCCCTGGCAATCACCGACGAATCCAGACTGTAATGCTTAATCAATCTATGCAAATCCGAATCGGGCAGTTGCAGCAACTGGCTAACCCAGTGCACCAGTTCGACATAGGGATTGCCACGCAGCTTACAAAACACCGTCGCCCCCTCGATAGCTTTGTAACAGACCCGGTTTAATTTCCCAAATAGCTTGACTCGGCTAATTTCTGCCATGGTTTATGTCCTATCGGTAAAAGTTTTCAAATTGTTTGTCACACGACAGCCAAGCTGATGAACGGATTCAATCGCAAATCGTCGGCATCGCAGTCGCTACTCCGCGGTCCTAGCCACATGCTCCAACCCAACTGGGCGTCGCCGTTCATGCTCAGGTCATTGCATTCCTTAGCTTGTCCCAAGACCAGTTCGTTTGGTACTTGAAATTTTTCCAGAATCAATTGCGCATCCCACACATACTCGTCGCCGACATAATTGCGGACAATGGACACCAACTGCGGCAAGCCATCGCCCCCCGGCAACAATGCCAAATATTGCTGCAAACGCAAGGGCCCCAATGCGATATTGAATTTATGCTGGCATCCCCAGACTGTCGCGCCCAGCAACGCTGATCGGCCCAAACAGGCAATGTCAGCACTGACGCCGAGGCGGGATTGATCGCTAAGCTGGATATCCATCCACTCGCCGACGAATTCATCAATACGCACCTGCACATCAAGCACGTCAGCAATAATAGACTGCAAACCGGCGGGATGCTTGGTCTGCGCAGCGAAATGTCCGGCGTAAAATAGCTTGGCTCTATCTGCCAGCGCATCGCGATCCCGATGTGCTGATCCAGCGATACCCAGCATAGCGCCGACATAAAATCCGAAGCGGTCGGTTTCCGGCCTGTCGTATTGCACGGTGGGCCGAGCGTTGGCCCAGGCCCGATAAAACAGGCTGATCATCCGATGATGGAAAATGTCGGCAAAACGGGCAAAGGTCGGATCGTGATGATGCCGCAAACGTTCTCTGACGTATTCGGTCAAATGCAGTGGTAACGGTCCTTGCGGCCCGAACAACCCCAGGAAATTTACCGCCAGCCTAGGCTTCTCCGAAATACGGTCATGACTGGAAAAACCTGCGATAGTGGAAGGCGAAAACTCTAGTTCCGGCTCTTGGGCAAAACGCAACGGATCGTCGCTAACTTTGACGCTGGCGCCTAACCTGGGTTTATCGGCATTCAAACATTCAATCAGGCGCACTGCCTCGAAAAAATCGAAGCCGTGTGCAGACTGTTCGATCTCTGCAATTAAAACGTGTGGCGGCGTCCGATTCTCACTGGCCATCGGGCCACCTCACCGCGATCTGTTGTGCGTATCACCGATTCCACAAAGGAGTTGATGGAGACGTATCGGGCAAAAAACTGCTCCAACACTGTACCCAACAGAAAATAACCTCCACCTTCGAAAGCGGACTCATCGAGTAAAACCGTGATTTCCAAGCCCCTGCCGAATACCATCGGCCCGTTGGCATCGATACGTCTGACCACATTTTTTGCGCTGACGGAGATCACACCTTCAATCTGCTTTTTGATTGTAGGCTCGCGGTTATCCGCATACAAACTCAACAATTCCCGCAAGGCCGCAGCCCCAGTCCCTGCATCGTTGTCGACCAGCGACAAATAATTCAGGGACAGATGATTGATCAAGCGCCAAACCGTATCCGCTTCATAAGCGGCTGGCAACGGTCTAGTCGGACCGGCGATGCAGCGTATTGATTTCACCGGCGCGCTGATTTGTAGGGTAAAATCGGTATCGCCAAGCCCCACTGGCATAACCAAAGGCAAATCCCGATTGGTACACAAGGTTTCTAGACCCAATTGACCAACATTGACCGAATAAGGAGCCTGAGCGGAATCAACCAGGGAAATGAAGACTTCGCTACCGATATAACTGGAACGTACGCCCTTGCGGCGCTGTTTTGTCGATAGAACTCTCTTCTGGCGGCGTAATGTGTAGAAGGCTGTCTCCGTTTGGCTGTGAAAAGCCGTCTTTGACCCGTAAAACGGTAAAAACGTTTGCTCGACACTCTGTCCACTACCAAAGCCTTCAACCTGTTTAACGCTGAACACTTCGTAATCCATAGGGCGGCCACGGTCAACGACCAAATGATATTCCGACTGGCGATGATCGATGCGAATCCGGTCCGCCCGTTTCGGGAACAAATTGATGGCTGGCACGCAAAATAACGCAAGATTAGTTTTATCTACAGCATTAACTAACTGAGCGTCACTGCGATCCAACAACACAAACAACTCAATTTCATCGCTTTCACATTCTGCAATCAAGCCTGATAATTCGCCAAGTTCGACAAACAGGTAACGTTCTGGAAACGCAAAATATTCCTGCAAAATCCGATAGCCGTCGAACGAGCGTGGGGTCTGCTGCAATAAGGCTTCATCCTCCTCAAAGCCTATCCCACGCACCAGCCGGCCATCGGCAAAGTTTACGACAGTGGACGAGCCTCGCTTAAATTTGCAGGCCGCGGCTTTGCTATTGGCTAAAAATTGCTCGTATAACCGATAAGGAATGCTCCCTGAGCCGCGAAGAAAAAACGATAATTTATCCAGCGCTAATTGGCTGAACTTTGCACCGGTAGTGGTGCGTAAAACGATACGTATCGCGGCTTTTACCTGACTCAAATATTTTGGCGAAGATAAGCCATTACTGGAAATAGCCGCCAAGCTAGGTAAATATTCCAACTGACTAATTTCCAGGGGAAACAGTTGTAATGGTTGGGCTGTCCGATACTCGCAAGCCGTCTGCTCGCCTTTGGCCACCAGACTACGCAAGCTGGTACCCTTGGCAATAACCAGCCCCTTGGTCAGAGCTTCTTCGCTCAAGTCTGGCTTGAACTCGACCACGGTCATCGAGGGCGTCGAGGACAAATAATGCGGATAAATAATATCCAGCAGATGCTGGGTGAAATTGGGAAATTCGGAATCGACTTTGAGCTGCACCCTTGCAGCCATAAAGGCAAAACCCTCGAACAGACGCTCGACATAAGGGTCGGTACATTCGAACGTATCCAAGCCCAAACGTCCGGCAATCTTGGGAAATTCGCTCGCAAACTCCGCGCCAACCTCGCGAACATGCTGAAGCTCCCGGTTATAGTATTTCAGTAAACGCGGGTCCATCCCCTATCCCCCCAAATCCTTTACCGTGACTTCCCCGGTTTCCAGATCCAGATCGCTACGGATATACAAGTGCACCGGCAAAGGCTGCGCCCACAGATCCCCTTCGATTTTGAAACAAATGGCTTTCTGACTCATCCTCTCATCGGCCACGGCCACCTGCACCTTCAGCGAAGCGGCGAGTATTCTCGGTTCAAAATCGACAATAGCTTGCTTAATCTTGCGCTCCAACTTGCCGACATCCGTACTGCTGAGGTTGGTGCCGGACAATGCCGGGATTCCATAGTTGATAACCGAATGAGCCACATCAGGCGCATCGGTCAAATCCTGCAAGGCCTCGAAAGCCGTAGTATTTAACAACCAGCCTAAATCTCTCAGCACGCTTTGTCGCAACTGCCGATACGACAGCACCCGCTGCTCGCCGGATTCGGTCCGATTCGTCGGGGCATTATCGGTCAGCCGATCCAGCAGCGACGGTTGCAGCCGTTCGGTGGCGGCTAATTCAGCCATGCTCGATCGAGATCAATGAATTCAGAATCAGCTCGCGAGTGTCAAATAGCGAGTGCTCGCCCTGATCCGTTACCAGGAGCCGCTGCCCCAAGCCGTGGTAATGGCCGCCGGGAAGCTCGTTCCATTCGGTCTTGCGCGCCAAGCGCAGCTTCGCATCCTCAGCCTTATCCGAACCGGGATAACGAGAAGGAATCAGGCCAAAGGCGCTACCGCCGTTAGCCCAGGTAAATTGAGCCGGCAGCCACACCAAGTCGCGCAGGTCGGCTGGCGCCTCGATCTGGATTCTGCTTATCCGGCAAAACGGTATCCAATAATATCGGCCATTGACTATCGCCTCCACCACCGGGCCGATGCGGGTGTCAGAATCGGCGATCCACTCGAAAGCACTGCCGTTGAAGGAACCTGAACTCGCCGGCGCCGATTCGAAAGCCTGATCGCGAAGCTCACCGGCCTGCTCGTAGCGACCTTGAGCTGATAATTTGCAAGCCTCGATCAGCAGCGCAATCCACTGCTCGGGTTCGCCGAATACTAGCGGCGAAGTTTCCCCCAGGAAGATTTTTCCCCTGAGCATTTCGCAACGAATCGCTTCGCGATAGGTCTGCACCATCGCCAAATTAGTAGGATCAAGGTTGCCGCAGACATTTAGCTGATTCAGTGCACGATCCCACTGACCGTTCAGAGCCAACAACTGAAACAAAAATACCCGATGTTTGGCTACATCCGGATTTTTACGGACCTGATCTTGTAATTGCGCCAGTGCGTCATCGAGATGCCCTTCTTTCAAACTAATTTCGGCGGTACTTGTAGTCATTTGAATTCGAATCCGATAGCAAAAGGACGCGCCCACCCTCCCGGACGGGCGCGTAATCTATACCCAAGCGCCACTTAGTAAGCTTCGTTAGCCTGAATATTCCACGCCATATCCGGTTTATCGCCTTCCCCACCCTTCTCGGTTTGCTCGATGTATTTGAATTTTACTTTCGCAAAATTAAGAGTGACATTTTCAGTCAATCTATCCTCGCCACCCGAGCCTCCGGTAGAAACCGACGAGATCAGCACTTCTTCCATGGTGATAGTCAGATATTCCAATGGTTTATCGCCTGCTTTGCGAACCACCAACACCGCGTCTTTAATATGAGTACCTTTACAGCAGGCTTTCAGGAGATCGGGGCTGCCTTTGTCCACCCATTTAGTGAAACTTAGATCAGAGACATTCGCCTTTCCAGCACCACCACCACCCCCGACGTGCATGGTACCGGACTGGGACACGCCCCAGCTCCAAGCTAGCACATCGGTTTCACCCGGATGTTTTCCATCCTTGGACTCACCTTTGATATTAGCGATTTTAATAAACATATCTACTGCCATAACCTACTCCTTACTTTTAATAAAATTAAATTAATGTAAAACCATCTGTTAACAAAATACTGCTGGCTGACAATTCAGAATCATCTCAAACGCACCTCCTGGAAACTTAAAAAACCTTGCTGCTTTAACCACCCTTAACCGACGGCAATTTGGAAACCAGACGCAACGATACCGTGAGGCCTTCCAACTGATAATGCGGCCGCAAGTAAAACTTCGAGGTGTAGTAACCGGGGTTGCCTTCCACTTCCTCAACCACCACCTCGGCCGCCGAAAGCGGTTTACGGGATTTGGTCAGTTCATCCGACATTGCCGGATTGGGATCCACATAATTTTTCACCCAGCTGGTTAGCCAAATTTGCATATCATCGCGCTCCTTGAAGGAACCAATTTTGTCGCGAACGATACACTTCAGATAATGCGCGAAACGACAGGTAGCAAACAAATAAGGCAAGCGAGCTGCCAGGTTGGCATTTGCCGTCGCATCCGGATCGTCGTATTCGGCGGGTTTTTGCAGCGATTGGGCACCGATGAATGCCGCGAAATCGCTGTTTTTCTTATGGATAAGAGGCATGAATCCACTTTTTGCCAATTCCGCCTCGCGCCTGTCGGTAATCGCGATCTCGGTCGGGCATTTCATGTCGACACCGCCATCGTCGGTCGGAAAGGTGTGCACCGGCAAACCTTCCACCGCGCCGCCAGATTCGATGCCGCGAATCCGCGAACACCAGCCGTAGAGTTTAAAAGAGCGATTGATATTGACCGCCATCGCATAAGCCGCGTTGGACCAGGTATATTTGCTGCTATCGGCACCGGAAGTGTCTTCTTCGAAATCGAATTCATCTACCGGATCGGTCTTGGAGCCGTAAGGCAACCGACTCAGAAAGCGCGGCATTGCCAAACCGATATAGCGGGAGTCTTCAGAATCACGCAATGACCGCCATGCGGCATATTCGGGTGTTTGGAAGATTTTGGTTAAATCCCGCGGATTAGCCAGTTCCGACCAGCTGTCCATTTGCAAGACCGACGGCGCCACACCGGAGAGAAATGGGGTATGTGCGGCAGCACTGACTTTCGCCATCTCGCCGAGCAGTTCCACATCTGGCGGACTGTGATCGAAATGGTAGTCACCGACCAAACAACCGAAAGGCTCGCCGCCAAATGTGCCGAATTCTTCTTCGTACAATTTCTTAAACAGAGGGCTCTGGTCCCAGGCCGTGCCTTTAAATTTCTTCAGGGTTTTGCCTAGTTCATTTTTGGAAACATTCAACACCTTGATTTTCAGCATCTCATCGGTTTCGGTGTTATTCACCAAATAATGCAACCCCCGCCAAGCGCCTTCCAGTTTTTGGAAATCGGGATGATGCAATACCAAACTAAGCTGTTCGGAGATCTTTTGATCCAGCTCCGCGATGATGGCCTGAATGCTCTTGATTGCATCATCGGATACTTTGGAAACATCCTGCAGCGCATATTGCGCCAGAGTAGCCACTGCGGTGGTGACTTGATTCGCGGCTTCGGTTCCCGGTTTGAATTCCTTCGACAACAATGCCGAAAAGTCGTCCAGCTCGAGTGTCTGAGTCGCACCTTGTTGGGTTTGGGTATCTAATTCGGCCATGTCTTACTCTCCAGTTCCTTCCGAGCCTTCGCCACTAACTTTGGCTTCGCTTGGTTTTGCCGACGATGCCAAGGTTTGCAATAAGGCAGGATCGTTAATTAGCTTGGTAATTAGTTCCTCGGCGCCGGTTTTGCCGTCCATATAAGTGATTAAATTGGACAATTGGGTTCTAGCCTCCAACACCTTATCCAAACCGGCTACTTTCTTGGCAACCGCCGCCGGTGAAAAATCATCCATGCTTTCAAAAGTGATATCGACACTAAGGTTGCCCTCGCCGGTCAGCGTATTGGCTACCTGAAAAGCCGCTCGCGGCTTCATTGACTTCAAGCGTTCATTAAAGTTATCGACGTCTATCTCAAGTAATTTGCGATCCGCTATGGGTGGCAGCGGCTCTGCGGGTTTGCCGGACAAATCGGACAACACGCCCATCACAAAGGGTAACTGCACCTTTTTCTCAGAACCATAGACTTCGACATCGTATTCAATCTGCACGCGGGGAGCTCGGTTTCGTTGTATAAACTTCTGACTGCTTTCTGCCATTTTCTTCTCCAATTACTTGTGATTAACGACCCCAAAAACTTTAGTCTGGATCAGGACCTTTTATAGCATCTAATTGTGAAAGTGCATCGGGCAACAGATTTTGGATTACCTCAATAAAATCCGCCGTCACAAGGTACTTCGCACGTTTTAACAAAATCGGCACTGGGCTGGATGGCTCGTTTTCGGCGTAGTACTTGCACAGCATTTCCAAGGCACGCAATACATCTTGCCGCGACTCTATCGCTCCAGATATGGATTTTGCTTTAACCGAGCCGCTACCACCAACAATCTCCGTATTTCCGCCCTCAAGTTCCGTTTGTTCCAACTCAGCCTCTCCCGCCAACCTAGAACCGCCAAATTGTTCATATTGATAAAGGATGTCCTTCAGGAGTGTTTTTAATGCCGATAAATTCGCTCCTTGACCAACCCCTACTTTTTCACCGGCAAATGCGTCCAATTCATCAACACTACGAATACTGTCGATAACCGCCTGATAAGACGCATTTAAAGCCTCGCTATCCACATCCAAAAAAGCGGCCTTGATCGCACTAACATCCGGCTTTTCCACCCCAGCAGGGGGGTCGATTTTGTCGGTGGCGTATTGAATATCCCTTAAATTAAATCGACCGACGGCTTTAGACTCTACAAGCATCGCCAAGCTCAAAGGCCTTAATATCCAATCAAAATTAATCAATTCTTCAAGGATATTGATCCTCATCGTCGGGTCGAAGCCGTCATCAGCATCTAACTGCGGATGAATGGAATCCCAATATCGGTTTAGGGCTTCCTCCAGATACTGCAATCCATCGCGAAACCCGCAAATCCCCTCTAAAGGAATCAAGGATCTGATTAAGTACAAAATTACCTGCAAATCCCTAGATTTTTGCAATAACGCAATCGCTTGCTTGTTTACTTCCCGCCAGTTAGGCGGCAGGGCTTTTTCTCCGCTAAACTGGTTCTCCGGGGTGCCCTGAATATCGTTATCCAGCGCCACTCGAGCGTTGTCGTATTCAAGATTCTCTCCGCAGGGATTGTCTGGACTAAACTCACTTAACAACCCTGATAAATCCACCATTTTCTCACCTCTATAGTAATGACATTGCTACCGTCAAAGGTCTGCAGCAACGTAATGCAGTTATCCACTTTCTTACGATCAACTTGAGTCCTTTACCGCTGGGTCTCTTCGGATCGTCATTAACGCTACAACTAACTGAACTAGTCTAGTCGTTTTTTTTAGTCGCGAATTAAACAAAGCGCTTTCGATTTTAATCAGTCCGGTACTCCTAAAACCCCATTTGCGCCGTATTCGATAACTTATAAATATCACTAAGCGTGCCAACTATTTAAAACAACAATAGACTAAACGCAACATAATGATTTAAAAAAGAAATCAACTATAGACAGGCTGTGGAATAGCGATTTATATCCCCATTGCCGCACAAAGTAAGCACGATATTTCGTAACGGATACGGTATTCGGTAATTGCTTCGCCTGCCTGCCGAAACATAAGGACATCAGATAGCCTCTAAAAACTCCTGAACCATCTTTGGAACTTATAGCGTCAATAGCCAGGTAATTGCTCGCGCTCGATACTTGAGTGACCGTCGATCCATGACGGCCAAGTCTCAGCCGTTAAATTCAGCGACTAATACGGTAATGTTATCTCGACCGCTTCTGCTCAAGGCCTGATTAATCAAGGCTTCGACTGCCGACTGGCAACTTCCTACAGCCATCAATTCCGCAATCTCGGCTTCCGATAATTCTTTATCCAAGCCGTCGCTGCATAACAGATAACGATCACCGCTGACTGCCTGAAAGCGCACCACATCCAAGGCTAAGGTCAATTGCCCGCCAACCGCGCGCGTGATCACATTTGCCCCCACTTGTCTCGCGGCCATTTCTCGGCTCATCACTCCGGAATCCATCAATTCGTCGATCAAAGTATGGTCGCGCGTAATTTGGGTGAACGCGCCGTTCCGCAATTGATACAAGCGACTGTCGCCCGCCCATATTGCCGCGCACTCTGCGTTTTTCGCTAGCAACGCCACTACTGTGGTACCAACAATACTGCCTTGCTGGATGCCAGCGGCAAATCGGCATAAGTCATCGTTGATTTTCTGTAATTTGCTACAAACGGTTTCTACCTGGCTATCCAGGTTTTCGGTAAATTCCAATGTCGATAAGGAGTCCACCACCAAGCGACTGGCAACATCGCCGGATTGATGTCCGCCCATGCCGTCAGCTACTACCCATAAGCCTAGCGCTGGACTGTCGAGCATGGCGTCTTCATTGTGTTTACGCTTATTGCCGACCACCGTGACCCCATATGAAGTCCAAGCCGGCGAAGCAGCTAATGGCATCACCTGAGTTTCCGTCACCTCGGCTTTGGATACGCTTACGGTCTGTTCAACTTTTCTAACGCTTTGACTTTGTCGATAACTCTGCAAAAGCCAAGACCTGCCAGCCTGCGGCATACCCTGTAAGAAACTGGCATAAGCATCGATAGGCGGCAAACCTTCACAAAACAACAAATTCGGTAGATGCGTCTGGCCGCCCTCGCTGGCCCAGATGCTGTAACCCGGCAGAAAGCGTTCGATCAGACTCTGGCTCAAACGCGGAAACAAGGCATCTGTCTCCTCCAAGCTCTCCAAATCAAAGCGCAATGCAAGTTTGCCGTTGGTCGGCACCGCTGAATTGCCGGAATCGACTTGAAAGCGCTGGGAAAGCAAAGACTCAGCCGAGCCGATTGCCATGAGGCCTTTATCGAACCGCTCAAGATCGCAAGTCTCATTCAACACCGACAGCGCGGCATCTTCCAACTGCGCAAACCATTCCGATTCCGGCGTAAACAATGGCAACAAAGAATCCGTATTGACGGCTTGCGCCAAAGTCAACGGATAATAACGACCCACTCTATCGACGCTGGGCATCATGACACCGGCCCAGGCACTTGGACCGCAAACACCAGGACTTAGCGCAAACCGCCAAAGCGGACTAACCAAAAACATGGAAAGCCAGTTATCGCCCAAGGTTTCCTGACTCGATCGCATCGACGCCTGTAACCACTGGTCCCAAGGCTCGATAAAATGCCTGGGTAAGCGCCGACTGACGAAATCGCCTAAGCCCGGTACTTTTCCGAAAAAACCGACGCTCAATCCGTCGCCAGCACTCATAGAGACTCCGGGCAACGGAAGCTTTGATATTCGCTGATACCGAATGGATTGTTAACGCTAGCCGCACGTAACTCGAATTTAGCGGTATAGCCTTCTAGTTGCACGGTCAAATTAAACCGATCCGGCAGACCGGTGGGCTGGATATTGAATTCGTCAAACATCCTGAACAACGCCCAAGCGCCCTCCTTGGATTTACTGACTTGCTTACCGTCCAATGCTTCAAACACGACTCTCACGCCGGCACTGTTATTGGTGCCGGGCCACTGAAATTTGGTCAGTTGCTCTGGGCCATGGCGATACACCAACTCCTGGCCTTCGACGTTTAATCTGAAGGTGGCGACCTTATCGTCCAGCGCCACCGGCTTTAGCTCGAATTGCACTTGCGGCACCGCGCCGCCGCCGGGAAAAAATGCGTCGCGGATTTTAGAGGCTATCTGAAACTGCCGAATACTGGCCGCCGACAAACCCAAAGCCTTATCGGAACTCAGCTCAGCCCATTGCACCGCCGCAGTATCGACAAACGCCTTGAGGTTAGTGTTAAAAAACTGATCGACAATGCCGTTAGCGGCAAACACTTTGCCGAAATCGGCCATCAACACATCCTGCTGGGTATTGGTTGCGAACGGATAACGTCCGGCCAAAGCACTCTTGCAGGGCATCGTTACGGCAGTTTTCAGCATTTCGTTGAGTTGTCCTTTCGCACCGGTTTTGATTTGCTGTCCGCCGGTGCTGGTCAAGGCATTGAGCGAGGCCGCGACCGGGCCAGGCAAACGGGCAAATTCCATTTTGGCAGCTTGTAGCGGATCGATGCCACCGCCAGCAAACCGCGCCGCCTCGGTGGACAAGGCTTGCCCGCCGCTGTTGGGCGCCGACCCGATCTGCATCAGATAATCGTGCAGATTTTTGATACTCGCCAAGGTTGCGGCAATGGGGGCCGGCCTATCGGCGGCACCCCGCACCTGCATATTGTAAGGTTCGAAGTAAGTTTCCAAAGCCTTAACTGGATCAACGCCCCCGTCGCTTTGCTTGGCCATTGCCAGCAGTTTTTGGGTGGCGGCCTCTGGAACGGCCAAGGCTCCTCCGGTTGATTTTGCTAAAGCATCAGCCAATTCGGAAGAGAGCTTGCTCAATGCGGTATTTTTTTCGACCAGCTCCAATAACAACTTCAATGGCGAATCGGGTCGGGACAGCAGATCCAAGGTATCGACCAGCTGATTATTGCTGGGTTGCGGGCGGAATTTAACTGCTGTCAGCACGCCATCCCAGGTCTTTTGGTAATCCCCCAAATACAGGCGTTTGAAATCGCTATATAAACGATCGATCTCGACAGGCGTACTGACTCCGTTTACACCGAGCACCCAATTCTGTTCGCTGGCTTCTTTGACATACACCATGCCTTTTTTCAGAAACAGCTCGGTATAACCGTAATTGCTAAACAGACCAGGGACCACCAGCGTATCGAGTTCCTTGCCGTTCGCCGTAAATACCCGGTCGCCGTTGGGCGCCAATTGCCCCGCAACGGAAATATCATGGCTGCGATCAAACAAAGCCTCACTCTTAAAGCGGCTATAGAGTTGATTAACCAAGGGAATTTGCGTCAATTTATTGCGCACCGCCTCGACAAAGCCATTATCAAGTGCTGCCGGATCCAAATTCAAAGCCAGCATATTGTCCAAATGTAACTGCAACTTGGCTTGGGTTTCGGGATCGGTGGCGAACATATGTTCCCAATCTAGCTTCACCCAGGGTTGCGCGACTTTGGCGTCCATTCGTTGCGGCTCCCCGAACATCAAATAAACTCGCAGCAGTTGATAAAGCACATCCAGATTTTTGCCTTCGTCACTTTGCATACGCTCTTTCAAGCGCTGACAAATCAAAGTCTGAAAATTTTCCCGAAGCAAACGTTGATAGGAAATATCGATAGCTGAATCGATTTTATCGCCTTGGAATAAACCGAAGCCACTACTCCAGCCAGCTTGAGCATAGACGTCCTTGGCGGCTTGCAAGGCATTAAGTTTTGGCAATACGGCCAAAAATCCAGACCGAGAATCGGTGGATGCAAGATTACTGGCTCGGTAAATTTCTACCTGCTTTTCAACATCGGCAATCGCCATTTTGTTGTTGGTAAAACTGACCATCCAGATTATTGCCGCTATCGCCACAGTTGCAAAGGTGGCGGCAAAGCCAACTAAATTCATTAAACGAAAACGCCGCTCGACCTTTGGATCGACGCCAACCAATTCGGCTTCTGGGAACACCACTTGTTTTAGGAGCTTAGTTAGAAAATAGCTTTTGCCGCGCCCGCTCATTAATGGCGTTACCTGTCTTTCCAATCTAAAGCTTGAGGCCAACGCCGCCATGACGCGATCTATCGGCGTACCTTCTTGAGTGCCGCTGTTGAAATAAACGCCGCGTAATAGGAAAGGTTCTTCGTAGCGATTCGTGGAAAACGCGGCATCCAGAAACCCGGTTGCCGTCGATTTAAACAGCATCATTTGCTGCGGAAAGTCGAAAATAGCCGTACGCCGCTGCACGTCCCGCTCCTCTTGAATACGCTTCAAGCGACGCTGTACCAACCTATCGGTCAATTCGTCATAGGCCTTTTCGAATTGCAGTAAATGAGCGGCCAGATCTTCTTTATCGTTATCTGCCCGAATGAACGTCTCACCCCAAACCTGGCTGCGCTCGTCTTCGGTTAAATTGGCGAAAAAATCGCTAAATCCTGCCACGAGATCAACTTTGGTGAACAACACGTAGACTGGTAATTGCACACCCAATTGCGCATTAAGCTCGGTAATGCGTCGGCGAATCGCTGCCGCATGTTGGCGTGTTTCTTCCTCGGTCTGCTGGATTAAATCACTGACGCTCACCGCCACAAACACACCATTCAATGGCCGACGCGGTCGGTATTTTTTTAACAGTTGCAGGAATCCATGCCAGGCTGTAGCGTCCACTTCTTGATGACTATCTTGCGTGGTGTAGCGGCCAGCAGTATCGAGTAACACCGCTTCGTCGGCAAACCACCAATCGCAATCTCGCGTCCCGCTGACGCCTTTTACCGAATGTTTGCCTAGACGCTCAGCCAACGGAAAATGCAATCCGGAATTGATTAAGGCTGTGGTTTTGCCGGATCCCGGCGCACCGATAATGGCGTACCACGGCAACTCGTAGAGAAATTGTTTCCGACCACCTTGTTTGGCACTGGTAGTCTTTAACAACGCCAGGGCCTCATCGAAGCCGCGATTCAACACGTCCAACTCAGCCGCCGAAGCGTTTTGCGCGTCGTTGGCATCGCCAGCCAAATCCGCCATCAAGCGCTGTTCGCGCTTACGAGACAACAGCCATGCAATCAATCGATACAGCAACCAGCAAACGACTATGCAGCCTATCGTTAAGCTACGGCTTAAATCAGACTCCAGCGGCACACTACCGGCAATCGCGATTAAAGGCCCGACAAACCATATCAATATCGATAAAACCACGATACCGATCAGTTCAAACACCCATTTTGTTCTAAAAAAACTGATTATCCGTTCCACGCGTTATTCTCACTTTATCAGGATGTCGACGCGCCGATTTAAGGCTCGATGTTCAGGCGTATCATTAGGCGCCAAAGGTTCTCCGTCTGCGCGGCCTTCGGCTCTGGCAGAACCTTTTAGCTGGGCGGATACAGTCAAAATGGCCAAAACGTTTTTAGCCCGTGCAGCGGACAAATGCCAATTGGACGGAAAACGGGCCGACACGATGGGTTTGTCGTCGGTATGTCCTGTCACCAAAATCGAGTCTTGTTCGTTCTCAAGTTCTTTAGCGATTTTTTTCAACATGGGCAAAAATTCCGGCTTGACTTGGTCGCTCCCAGAGGGGAAGGAATTGCGGACGCGAATAATGCTATCGTCCACCACTTCCACCATATTCTGGGCAATTTCGTCACGCAGTAATGGCTTAAAGCGTTCTAATCGGTTGGCAACAACAGGGGCAGGCGGCGGGGATATCGTTGCTGCCGTCGCGATTTGTAAAGGCTCCTTCGCCAATTTTAGTAATTCCCTATACACAGGATCGGATGCCGAATTAATAAAAAACGCAAAACCGAGGTAACAAAGGAGTAGTAAGCCGCCTGCGACACTGGCAAAAATCCAGAGCGGCACTTGGGATATTAATGAGGTATTTGCGCTTTTTTGCCCATGCCAACGCGGCGACAGCTCCGCAGGAAAATCCCCTCTTACACGCTGAGTCAACTGGTACAGTTCCAGCCTTTGCTTTTCCAGTTCGTTGGCACCATTGGCCATGACCCGATATTTCCCTTCAAACCCGAAACTTAGTAGCACATAGCAAAGTTCGATCAGCGCTAAATTTTGCGCGGGTTGTTTCACCACATGGTCGAGTATTTGAAAAAAACGTTCGCCGCCCCAGGCTTCTTTATGGAAAAGAATAAGTAAACTCTGATGTCCCCAATTACTCTGTGAGCCCCAGGGGGTATTTTGGATAATTTCATCCAGAAAGGTACATAAACCGTAACTGGCCATTCGCATGGTTTCTTGCTGAAACCCGGCGTTCAATCCACAATTTTCAAACTCCCTAACTTCCTTGGCCAGTTTTTGTTTCAGCTCGTCAACCCCGGAATAGCTAACAGTCGTTCTTAGTCTAGCTGCCAAAGACAGTATGCCGGCTGACAAGGTCAACAATGAATCACTCTTGACGCTAGAAAGCTGGCTTAGCGACGGAATGTTTAAACTGGGAGTCGGCAGCGGTGCGGATGGCGGTATCTGCGTGACTGATGATTGTGGGGGTAATCGTCCGCCGGGCGAAGGCCGCAACACTGTTTTATCGTCGTCGCCGAAAGGTCCTTGTTGCACCATGTCATCACCCTTTTTTTATGGCCCAGAATTCCAACTCCAAGCCTGGAAAATTGCCGCCGATATGAAACGCAAAGCCGCCGGAATCCATCATCTTCTTCCAATACGGGCTTTGCTTATCCAGCTCGAAGTATGAGCAACCTGCATGATAAGGCAATTGCCTGGGCGCAACCGGCAAAGGGCTAATGGCAATTCCCGGTAGCGCCGCCGTGACCAATTGTGTGATCTCTTCAACCGGACCGATTTTGACCTGTGGCGGAAAATGGGTGCGGAGCATTTCAGACGAAACCTGAGCGCTCGCCGCCAACACGTAAATGGCTTGTTCTAACAGTTTAATGTCAGGGCGCCCCGAGTAATAAACTGACTGACTGTGCTTGGTTAAAGGAATTTGAATTGCATTTTGCTCTAGCACCATGCTCAGCAATCGACGCAACTCATCAATTAGGGGGATAAAGCAAACGCGTAAGTCGTCATGCCGGTAATCCGGCATCAGGGCAGGCCGCTTATTTTGGCGGTAGAACGTCGCTAAATCTCCCATTAACTGCAAACACAATGAGAACAAAGTTTCCGGATGCAACAGCGGATCGCCAGCCAAATGTGCCAGCAAAGGCTCGTACCGATTGATGGTTTGCAGCAGCATAAAGTCTGCGACTTCCGCCACTCCTGCCCCTTGTGATGTCCCTGCGACTCGCGCTGCTAACGCTTCCCCTCTGGTATGCAGCAAACCTTGCAGTTCGCGGACGAAACCGTTCAATATGCTACTAGTTGCAGATTGCAGAATGACGGGAATGTATTTGTCATCCAGCACTACTGTTTTGTCTGCCCGCACTTCAACTATGTTTGCAATACCCAGACAGAGGTAACCGGAACGCTCTTGATTACCAAGCATCAGCTTCGGACGAATGCTCCCTATCTGCACCGGATAACGTGCATCATAACCGGCATTATTGTCTCTGACGTCCCGATGGGTGACTCGGTATCGCGCCAATCCGTCCGGGTTATTCTCGGTGTCCACCTCAATAGAATCGGGTCTAGACAGCGGTAACGCAAAATAGACCACTTCATCGGCAGTTGCCTCAGAGACATCCAAAGGTAGCGGTAATTCGTCCTCACCTGGTAAGTGGAATGGCGTACCGTCCTGGAAAATTCCTCTGGCGGAGACCAAAGTAATTTTGCCAATTGCCAATTGTCCCGTATCCAGTTTTAGAGACGAAAAGCCCCAGTCGTATGCTCTTATGCCATGAGATCGCCCATCGATACGGCTTTCCAGATAACGATCATGTTGTTGAAAGTGCTGAGGCCTGAGGAACATGCCTTCCGACCAAACAATCCTGTTATTAATTGACATACTGTATTCAATACCGTTTATTATTTAAGAACATAGACTAATTAAAATAGCGTTATTCACAGAACAAGCTATAGACTCCTCACCGCCTTGCGAATAGACGCATCTGTTTTTCATATGCTTCCGCGAACTCTTCGCCAAAAAAACCTTCTATTGCCTGTGCTTTTAATTCGGGATATCTTTCGCAAAAGAGCTCCCAACATTTAGCTTTTCTCTGAAACACAATTCCTTCGCCCAGCGTCTTATCGAAAGTGTCTGGATCGAAGCGACGTAAAATCTCTCCTAAAGCGGCCTGAATTCCGGCCGTCATCGCAAGTTGATGAAACTTGACATCTTTGAACGCTTCATTGATCGCATCATTTGAATTTATAAAGGCAGGGTTATTCGGTGCGAGCATTAGCTTTAGCACACTTTCTACATCTGGATTAAATTTTAGCGGGTTATTGTCAAAAGAACGGATTGTGGTGACTGAGACTCGAAACTCACTTTTCATTTCCGCCCGAGCCCTTAAAACATCCATCAAGCCTTCGATCAAATTTCTAAATAATACCCCGGTAGCTCTCATCGCTTCCGGCCATTGCTCTTTATTTAAAAACGCATGATCTGATATTCCAGCCCCTTCCAAGAACATGTGCATCAGCGCCGCGTCACTCAAGCTTGAATTAATACTGACTTCCCTGCTAGGCAACGGTTTCATCGCAACATCCTGGTCCTGCGGAACCGGGGCTGGCGGATCCACCCTCTCAATATTAGTAGGATTTTGGAATAGTACCCCGGATTCCAACTCCATTTTGGGTGGAAGAGGTTTGGGCAAATCTATTGGTTCCAAATTTGGAAATTCTGAAACTGGAGCAGCATTTATAGAAGCATCGAGTTCTCCCAAGGAGTCCAACCCTTTTAAAAATGTTGCGATATCTGTATCAGCAGTTTGAACAGGTACAACCGCTGGTGGGATGAAGCTATCGTGAAAAGGCGACGCAGGGGGGCGATCACCAAAGGGAGAGTTAGAACCGGTATGCGATGTGGGAAGGTTCAGCGGTGCGCTTATTATGGACTGATTATCAATGGGGAAGGCTTCTGCAAAGGGTGATGCGGAGATACTATCGAAGTTAGGAACTGAAGTTGGCAAACTTTCCGCTGGCTTTTCCACAATCACTTCATACTCACCGATACGCAAGATTTCTCGTTCCAGTAATACGGCCTCGGTGTTATTTACATTGACGCCAGAGGTAGACAAAAGTGTGCCATTTTTGCTCGTATCCTTTAGCAGGTAATCGCCGTCTCTGTAAATGATTTCAGCGTGATGCCCTGACACAAAGTTTTCTGCATCAGGTAGCAGTAAGGTGTTTCCTGTTCTTCTGCCTATTGTTCCACCAAACTCATCGAACTCCGCCTTTAGTTCAGCGGGTAAGGGCAGACCTTTGTAAGAAAGCACTTTTAAGATAATTGGCACTTTTGTCTTCCTACCGTAAACAAATTGATAAATAGCTTAGCAATTTACATTAGCTTTTTGCAAAAAAGCATATTTATTTCCGTTTCATGGCCCCATCAATTAGGTTACTGCCCAATCTAAAGCATTCTCATCCTTGTAAGTGTTGTTAGGCTTCAATTAATCACCGAGAAGCAGCACAATCCCAATCCAATCGGAGCGCGGCAATTCGTCGAGTCTGTGGGAATTCGCGATTAGCTGAACAGTTACGTTAGTTGTTACTAAACGCAGGAGGTGAGCAGAATCTGAAGCTGGCTTAGGTGTCACCAGACCTAAAAGTAGACCGCTAGATGGTTCTTAAGCTATTCCCATGGTTATTGAACCAATGAAGGCCCCTATATAGCAACATAACCGACTAAAACTAACATACTCAACTAAAAACGGCAGGTGAAACTGGCAATATTGCTGGTTGAATTAGCCTACATAATTTTCTAGAGGCCTATGGAATCAATTTCCGATCCATTAATTCGCCGCTTAAAATAGAAATAAGTTAATTTAGCTGAATTGTGGGGAGTGCACTTTTGAGATTCCCAAAAATATATTTAACAAACACTTTAAAAATCAATCACTCACCTGTAAAAAGCTAAAAGATAGGACACTTCTGTGATTTACCGTGGCCGATATTTAACTCCGCTTCAATGTTGATTTTCTATTTGGAACTCGTTAATTTCTCTTCACCACTAGTCACCAATCCGGTCATACATTCGACTACGCTTTCGACATAGTTTGAATGTGCTTCCGCTAGTTCTTTAGCTGTTCCAAAACTTTCTCGTAATTCGCTCAAAGTTTTCTGAGGGTCTGTCGACTTATTTAAATCGAGCATTTTTGCGTAATTTTTATAAGCTTGACGTCGGTCTGGATCAAAAAAGAATAAACCTGGCATATCTTTTGATGAAGTGTCGACCACACATTTTGTCATCATTTCGGGTTCAATTCCGTAATCCTTGATATCTTTATCTTGCTTCATTGACGCCAATACTACCGATTGATACTCGTCTTTTTCTGCGCAACCTACTACTAATAAACAAACAATTACTAACATTTTTTTCATTTTGTAAATCTTCCTGCGTTTTCCGATCAATTTAACCAAAAAAAACCCCCGCTATCTTTCAATAGCGAGGGTTTTCAGATTCTTCCTAAGTATTTCGACTTAGAAAACTTTCACTATTAGATGAAAGTTGGGATCAGAGGAGCGTCAACTGTTACCAATTGGCGGTTACCTTTTTCGTCCCAGAAGAACAACAGACCTGCGAAACGGCTGTCTGGATCGTAGATCAAGTCAGCTAAACGATACACTTCCCAAGCAGCGTCAGAAGCAGTAACTTCAACGGTGCGTGTTTCGCCTGGAGCAAGAGGGCTGTTATCGCTAACAGTTAAGCCTTCTTCAGCCAGTAAATCGTCTGGGTAAGCAGTATCATCTTCATGAACAGCTGGATCCAAGAAACGTACACCTGCAGTGTTGAATTCGCCCAAACGAACAGCTGAATCGCCATTGTTAGTTAGGGTCAAAGTCATTTGCATTGCACGACCTGGCACACGGTATGTAGCATCATCAACTTTCACAGAAACAGTTGATTCTGGCATTTGATAAGTTTTCATACCACGCAGTAAACCAGCTTGCAGTGGAGTTGTTACAGGGTATTTCTCGTTGGTTGCACCCATAGATGCAGCAACGATAACCATAGTACCAACAGCGAACAGCATACCGACTTTTTTGTCGCCAGCAGAGATCAAAGAGTCCGCTTTACCGGTGCTCACAGCAATGTGACGTGGAACGAACAATGGACGTTTGATCCAGAACAACAACCATGCGAACGCGATTGCGAACCATACTGCGTGCCAGAAATAAACGTTATCCAGAGCGTAGGTTTCCAAATCAATCGTTTGACCAGTCAAAGTAGTAACTGGGTTAACGAATTGGCTCATAGAACCAGTAATGGTTACCCATTTGCCTGGACCGATGATTGGACCACCGCCTTGAACGTTCATCATTGAGTGAACGTGCCAGTCGCCTGGGCGACGTGCTTTCAGCAGAACTTTAAACTCATATACTTCGCCCAATTCCAAAGAAACTGAACGAGGAACCAACTGACCACCGATCCAAGAACCAGCACGAATAAATACTGGACCTGGAATACCAATGTTCAAGAACGATACTTCTGGCTTGTCAACAGTTTCAGGCCATCCTGCGAATACCAAGAATTTACCAGAAATGGTCATTGTTTCGTTGACTGGCACTTCTTCTTTAGACCAGTTCAAGTCGAACCAGTGAATAGTACGCATACGCATGAACGCAGCCTGTGACTTTTCACCATGAGCAGATGCTGTTGGAGCGTAAAACATCGCTGCTGTCATTGTGATCAGCAGTGCGACAAAGGACAGTTTTGCAACTTTGTCTTTTATTATTTTCATATTTCCTCCTCTATCACTAGAGAATTTTAATTAAGACTTCTGGTAGCTAACTAGAACCACCAGGTTCATTTTCTTACTATTCTTCTAATTAAGATGCGTCGTCAGCGATGAAGTCGGTTTTAGCGAACCATCTGCCGAAGAAATGCCACAAGAAGTAAATAATGATAGAAACGAATCCAGAGAAGAACGCTGATACTGGAGCAACGTCTTTACCGAAAGTTCTTAATGTACCTTTCTCTACCATACGGATGTACTCAGGTGTACCAGTACGGACATAGTGGTAACCTTGCAAGTCAGCCAAAGTCATCATCATGCCGTTGTATTCTACAGGCACGTGCAAAGGAGCAATAACAGGCCAGTTACCTGGGTAGAACAACAAACCATAAGCCAAACCACCAACAACAGCGGTCAACGTCATGCTGTTACCCATCATCAGGATAACGTCAAGAACGATCGCACCTGGCAACAGGTTAGATGGGAAGCAGATGTTTACTGGAAAGTATGTCCAACCCCAGAAGTTCATGTAACGATTGATCCACTCACCAACCATCAGAGCAACAACAGAAAGAGTTGCGCCAACTGGCAAACGGTATCTCCACCACAAGCACGCTTGAACAGCCGCAGGGAAAGTGATTGAAACGATAGGTGCTACGGTTACCCACAGACGTCTATCTTTCCAGTCGGTCCAGAAATCCCAGTCACCACCAGTCAACATATAGTGAATGTGGTAACCGCCTAGAACGGCTGTGAACACTGTAAAAAGAATCATCCAGTCGAACGTACGGGAAACTTGTACCGCTTCCGCACGTGAACGTACAGCTGATTGAGATGCGCTCATTAGCTTACCTCCTAAAGAATTAAAATTATATTTTTTTCACTTCTCTTTATCCTACCGCCGCTTAAACAAAGCAGCGGCAGGAAAGGAGATAGTATTTTTACTTTCAAAGATAAGCTATTAAGCCAGATCTTTTTTCAGCAATTTTGCAATTGCCATTACTTCGGTGTTCACAACACCCATTACAGCCAGAGCAGCCCAACCAAAGAATACGAAACCGTAATGCAATGGAGCAACAAACAACTCTTCCATAAACCAGAATGTGTGACCCCACTCATTCAAGCCTACGTTTGGCAGGATCATGAATGGGCCAATAACCGCAATCAGATACATCAGGTGCAGACCTTCGTGGTATGTAGGCAGTCTTGTTTTTGCATACATGAAAGAAGCTGAACCAGTGATGATGTAGATTGGGTATGACAGGTAGAACTCGATGATGTGACTTGGTGTAAAGTCAGTATCACGAACGATAGTTTGGTGCCATGTGCCGTCTTGTTCTGTGAAGTAAGAAGCACCCCAGTAGATAGCCCAGCCGTAGCAAACCAACCATGTCCAGTGAGTAAAATGTCTTCTCAATTCTTCACGTGGAGTGATTGACATTACTTTACGGTCACGAGTTTTCCAGATATAGCCGTTGATACCAGCAAACAACAGTACTTCGAGAACGATCTCAATGTACAGCATGTTCATCCAGTATGTTTCAAACTCTGGAGCAAAAGAGTCTAAGCCAGCTGACCAGCCGTAAACACCTTCATACCAACGAATGAAAGAATAAAAAACCAAATATAAGCTGATGCCAGCCCACAGGTTTTTTTGATTTAAAAGCGGTGCTTCCGCAGCATCAGCCTTAACTGATTCAGTTGTAGCAGCCATTTCTACCTCCTAAAAGATTATCTAAATCCCCGATCATATCGGGAGTTCTTTGTTTTTCCATGTTATTAGCCTTCATGTCGAAGACACCCCTGTCCCTTGAGGTGCGTGGCAGTCTACCACCTGCCAAATCCTTGTCAAGATAATTTAAGCAATTTTATCTGCTCACTCGCTGCGATGGATTCTCGCGTTTGAAGCACGAAGCGCTATTCACCGGCGCACTGCTGAAAAAATGAAATTTGTCGCAAACGTCAGTATCCGAACATCCATGCTAGTAAAAGCACCTAGTGAGATTTGGCCCGGCACTATACGGAGTAAGGCAGCAACCTGCTTTAGTCGCCACCAGGAATATCTAAATAGCGCATGAAATTTCCTATAGACCAGAGTAACCCGACGGTTCTCAAATAAGGGGCATTTGAAAACAAGCAAACAAAAAGTTGGTGGTAAACCTCGATCTGATTAGATCTCATTAGCAGGCGTCGGAAGTATCAGAACAAGCGGGGTCACCTCGGGTGAATCGCATAAATCAACCTGGCAGCAAAGATATTGGAAGGTTTCAAAGAGAAGCTAGCAGAGTGGACATTAAAGTGTTTACTGGTGCTTAGACTCTCGCAATTTGAAAGACTAGCTGTTTAAGCTTAATGAATACTGCCTGACTTGATTTTATCGTGGGAGCACTAAGCTTTTTAAGACTCTGGCAATCAGGGAGAAATTGAGGCTTGCTCGTATGAAAAAACTCTAAAGCTTATATCGCTCCAAGAACCGTTGGAGGATGTGTATCATGTATAATCTGTAACCCTAAACCCTCGCATTAATGGCACGTCAACCAGTCTCCACCGATGTGGATTCAGCCAATTTACCAACCCCATCTACAAGCACCATATTAATTTGCCCTCAGGATAAGGCATTGTGATCGTCCTCCAGCAAACGAATAAAGCAACCGGAGTTGAAGCCAGTATTCGCCCTTTTCCAAGCTGTTCCGTTACAAGGATCTTTGAGCACAACACAAAGTGTAGAGATCCCAAAGCAATCCCCAGACAAGTCGCCTGGCGGC
>FSSH01000326.1_pt1 | contig 32110 bp, 27 predicted proteins | sample 1166101 | NCBI WGS metagenome assembly FSSH01 (sample SAMEA32972668, study PRJEB13176) | freshwater metagenome | biome: Drinking water system; feature: Biomass in drinking water that filtered by 0.45 um membrane; material: drinking water | place: USA | collected 2012-12-20 | depth 0 m
CCTCACGGACGCACTCATTCCCGAGAACGCGGGAATCCAACACGACCGGCGCTCCCAAATTTGCAGGAGAAGCGATACAAGAGCCGGATAAAAACTTAACTATTAACAATTAGCTGAAAAATCGTTTAGTTTTGGTTCAATCGTCAGTGACTGTCGACAATATTCCAAAAGTAGTCCTCCTACTTTGGAGAATACTGGCGCAAAAAAGCATAAAGCATAAAGCATAAAGCATTGAAATATATTGTAATTCCTGCATAATCGATTTCATAATCATGCGCTGCCAAGTTGCGAACAGCCCTGCAGAACTGCCAAGTTTCTATTGATTCAGAAACGCCAACCTCCTCGTAATAACTTAATACTTTAAAAATCTGTTGGCCGGTTCTCCAGACAGTAGGCATGCATGACGCATCGTTGCCACCAACGTGTCTTCTAGATTAGCAAGCCACTCATTTACAGCCTCTAGTATTTCGAACAGCTCTGCGTAATAAGCGATTCTCTAAAAACCCCTTTGTTTTAAAATTTCCTCACCCCAACCATCTCTTAGGGATTTTTACGAGCAACACCAAACAAAATGAGTTGGGGACATGTCACTAAGCGTTTAGGCTAAAAAACCTGCTTACTCAGTAACGCAAGAAGGTATTGTCCATAACCGTTTTTAGCCAAAGGCTTAGCCAATTTTTCGATTTGCTCGTCACCGATCCAATTGCTACGCCAGGCAATTTCTTCCGGGCAAGCGATTTTCAAGCCTTGACGCGTTTCAATGGTTTCTATGAAGTTGCTAGCCTCGATTAAACTGGCGTGCGTGCCGGTATCCAACCAAGCATATCCACGCCCCATGATTTCAACGCTAAGTTGTTGCCTATCCAGATAAACTTTGTTGACATCGGTAATTTCAAGTTCGCCGCGCGGTGATGGTTTTAAATCCGCCGCGATGTCGACCACTTGATTATCGTAAAAATACAAACCGGTCACTGCGTAATTGCTTTTCGGTTGCTGGGGCTTTTCTTCCAATGATGTTGCCTTACCCTGCGCGTCGAAGCTCACTACCCCGTAACGTTCAGGATCTTGTACGTGATAGGCAAATACCGTGGCACCGGATTCCTGGTCGCCCGCTTTGCGCAACTGCACATGTAAGTCGTGTCCGTAAAAAATATTATCGCCCAGCACCAACGCGCTCGGATGGTCACCGATAAAATCCTTACCAATAATAAACGCCTGCGCTAATCCGTCGGGGCTAGGCTGAATGGCGTATTGCAGATTGATACCCCAATCGCTGCCATCGCCCAACAACTGCTGAAATAACGGGGTGTCTTGTGGCGTGGAGATAATCAATATGTCGCGAATCCCGGCTAACAGCAAAGTGCTGAGCGGATAATAAATCATCGGTTTGTCGTAAATCGGCAGCAATTGCTTGGATACCGCTTTCGTCACAGGATATAGCCGGGTACCGGACCCTCCGGCCAAGATTATGCCTTTACGCTGATTCATATTTACTTTCCGTAGAGTTCAGACAACATGCGCTCAACACCCAACTGCCAAGCCGGTAGCTCTAAATCAAAGGCAGCTTGCAGTTTCTCGGTATTCAATCGCGAGTTTAACGGTCGCTTTGCCGGAGTTTGGTAAGCGCTGGTAGGAATTGCCGCGACCGATTGTTTGTCGGTTTTTAGTTCTAGTCCGGCCTGCCTGGCATAGTCAAACACCAAATGCGCGTAGTCGTACCAACTGGTTTCGCCGCCGGCAGTCAAATGGTAAACACCGGCTAATTCGGGTGATTTCAACGCCTGACGAATAGCATGCGCGCTTACATCCGCTAACAACTCGGCTCCGGTTGGCGTTCCGATTTGATCGTTGATAACCGATAATTGTTGCCGTTCTTGAGCTAAGCGCAGCATTGTCTTGGCAAAATTATTACCTCTTGCGGCATAAACCCAACTGGTCCGAAAAATCAAATGCCGGCAATCGCTGGCTTGAATGGCCTGTTCGCCAGCCAGTTTGGTTTGACCGTAGACATTTAACGGGGCAACCTGATCGTTCTCCCGCCAAGGCCTATCGCCACTGCCGTCGAACACGTAATCGGTGGAATAATGCACCAACCAGGCGCCGCAACGTTTGGCTTCTTCGGCTAGAGCACCCGGTACGACCGCATTGACCGTATTGGCCAATTCACTGTCGGACTCGGCTCTGTCGACTGCAGTGTAGGCTGCGGCATTGACAATGATATCTGGACGCACCGCCTGGACTGTTTCGGCAACGCCGCTTGGATTGCGTAAATCGCCGCAGTAATGTTGTTCAAACCTATCAAGCGCGACTAAGTCTCCCAAGGGTGCCAAGCTCCGCTGCAATTCCCAACCTAACTGGCCATTTTTACCGAATAGTAGAATCTTCATAGCTACTGCAGACAAACGACGACCATGCCCAACAAACGAGCGCCAGACTTATTTATCACGCAGCACGCCCAGCATAATTTTTGTCTAGCCAAGACTGATAGTCGCCGGACAATACATTGCTGACCCAGGCTTGGTTATCCAAATACCACTGCACGGTTTTGCGAATACCGGTTTCGAAGGTTTCTGCCGGTTTCCAACCCAGCTCCCTCTCAAGTTTGCCGGCATCAATGGCATAACGCCTGTCGTGACCAGGCCGGTCGGTGACGTAGGTAATTTGTTCAGCATAGGACTTGCCGTCGGTGCGCGGTTGTAGCTCGTCGAGAATACTACACAGCGTATTGACAACGTCCAGATTAGCTTTTTCGTTCCAACCGCCAACATTATAAACCTCACCGAGCTTGCCAGCTTCCAGCACCCGGCGAATGGCACTGCAGTGATCTTTCACGTACAGCCAGTCGCGAATCTGTTGACCATCGCCGTAAATCGGCAAGGGTTTACCGGACAAGGCATTTTGAATGCAGAGCGGTATGAGTTTTTCTGGGAAATGATAAGGACCGTAATTATTGGAGCAGTTGGTGGTCAGCACCGGCAAACCGTAGGTATGGTGATAAGCGCGCACCAAATGGTCGCTGGCAGCTTTACTGGCTGAGTAGGGGCTATTGGGTTGATACTGATGGGTTTCCGCGAACGGCGCGTCGGTCTTATCCAAAGAACCGTAAACCTCGTCGGTGGAGACATGCAACAAACGAAACGCCAACTTGGCCTCTTGTTCCAGATTATTCCAATAATGCCGCACCGCTTCCAGCAAACGGAAACTCCCGACGATATTGGTTTGAATAAAATCTTCCGGCCCGTGAATGGAGCGATCGACATGGGATTCCGCGGCGAAATTAACCACAGCCCTGACACCATGCTTTTCTAACAAACTTAGCACCAAATCATAATCGGCAATATCGCCCTTTACAAACGCCTGTCGACCGTCGCCTTGTAAGGATGCCAAATTTTCTAAATTACCCGCATAGGTTAATTTATCCAGATTGACAACCAATTCGTCGCTTTGCGCCAACCAATCCAACACAAAATTGCTGCCGATAAACCCGGCCCCACCGGTTACTAAAATACTCATATTTAAAGTTTTTTTAATTATTTTTAACCGTCAGCCCGACGAAAAACGTTAATTTTGTCGGGGCCATTGTACCTTAGTACCATGTTTCAGTGTCTATTGATTCTACAAATCTTAGGGCAAAAACAGTTTAAACCTCGCGCCGCCCAAACGACTTTGGTTGTCAATTCGCACAAATCCGGTCTTCCCGGCATTTTTGTGCAGACCGGCCATCACCGAAACAAAATACAAACCCAAGCCGGTATTTCCCGACACCCAATCCATTTCGGCCGTATCGTTTAAGTCTGCAGCCAAAAAGTGCGGCGGATAACCCTCGCCGTCGTCTTCGATGGCTAAAGTGAGATAATCGCCTTCTTCCGCCACGGCAATCAGTATGGTTTTGTGTGTGTAGCGCAATGCATTATTCAACACAGCTGCCAGGGCGTTGCTGATGATGGGATTGTCGCAATAGCAGATCAGGTCAGCACAGCAATCCACTTGTAAATCAATATTCTGCAAGCCAGCTAAGCGTGCCTGCTGATAAATCGCTTCATTGACAATATCGCTTACTGGACAGACTTCGATATCCAAGCTAAATTTTTGCGAATCGACCTTATACATCACCAGCAATTGCATTAGGCTGTGATTAATGCGGGCCGCCTCGAACTCCAACTGATCTAATTGCGCGGATTGGCCATCTTGCTTTGCCGCCGTTTGCCTAACCAGCTCCAGCAATGTGCCCAGGGAGTTTTTTATATCGTGAACCGTGGACGCCAGAATGGTGGGAAACAAGCCATTGCTTTTGGGTTTAGTCGGCATGACTTTAGACCTTGGTCGTTTGAGACTGTCTCAACTTCGCATATTCCATTTGTAGTAACCCCAGCTTTTGTTGGTCGACGCCGATTTGCTTGGCTTTAATGATTAAAGCCCTAATGCGCTGATTTTTTTCTTCGCAAAACTCATTGATCTTCAAATCGTGGATCATGATTTTGAGCATATTCACGATGATGGTTTTGTTGTCAGGCATGGTCAGGATGGCCCGTTCGAACAAGTCCAAAGCCTCCGTAAATTTACCCTGTTTATATAAAGCCACGCCCTTGTTGTTAGTAGCGATCAAGGCCTGCTTAGTTTTTTGAATCAGGATTTCCGAATGATTATCCATGCCAATACCGCTTTGCATACGACGTAAATCGTTCAGAAACTGGTCGTCGTCGATATGCGCATGAATCAGATCGTAAAGTATCTCTTCGGCCTTCTCGTGTTCGTCGCTCAAGAAACAGGTTTTGACCACCTCCAACTGCAAATCCCTCGGCGCTTTGTTGCCCAAGCGACCGCAAATATCCAAGGCTTTTAGCAAAGCTTTCTGCGACAACTCCTCGTTACCCAGGGTTTTATAGACATCCGCTTCCACCGTCGAAGCGCGCAATTCGGCTTCAGGGTGATTCGTATATTCCTTGCGCATTTCTTCCAGCGTTTTCAGCGCTTCGTCCGCGGCGTTGGTTTTTGCGTAGAGCTTTGCCAACCCAGCAAAATCGCTGCAGGAGCGATGCACCGAGTGTTTACCCAGTTTTACCACCGATTTATACGCTTTTTCGGCGGTTTCCAGATTACCGTTTTTATCGGCGGCTTCAGCCAATTTCTTTTGTCTGAGTATCGATTGCGGCGACAATTGCAGCGCCTGCTGCAACACGCTCTCCACGTCGCTGTATTGATCCAGAGCCTCGTAGGCCTTACCCAACCAGTCGTAGCACTCCATCAACATCGGATTATCGGCTACCAGACTCTGAAAACCGGTAATCGCTTGCTCGATATTATTGTTTTGGAAATCGATCACCCCCAAGCCTAAACGTGCCCAAGGCAATTCGCGGTGCGCCAACACTTCTTGGTATATCTGCCTGGCCTTGTCGAAATCCGCTACTGAAATCGCTAACTCGGCGCGCATCTTCAGCAAATGCAGATGCATTTTTTGGTCTCCGGACTGCAGCAAGGCATCGCAGAGTCGGATCGCCTTCGGCAAATCGCCGCCGGCCAGGGCTTTGTCCACGCTGGACATAAATTCCTTCCGGGCAAAATTACGTGTGAGACGACTCATCAACTGCTGGGCATTGAAAGGCTTGGTTAGATATTCATCGGGCTTGCTGTCCATTACCCCCAACACCGCACTGGTAGTCTGCTCAGCACTGATCAAAATAAATACGCAGCGGTAATCGATTAAATGCCGGTGTCTGGCTTCTTCCAACACCTGCTGACCGTTCTTGCCCACGCCCAGACTGTAATCACAGAGCACGATATCGAAACTGCTTTTGCTCATCGCGTTGATTGCGGCAATGCCGTTGTCTGCTTCGACCACGGTAACCGCTTGCAAGCCATATAGCATGTCGCGCATGGCTTTGCGGAACACGGGATTGTCCTCGACGATCAGGCTGCTTTTACCGGCTAAACTTAAACTCATAACAGGAAGGCTATTAAAACGCGCAAGAAATCGGCTCCATAAAATCCAACAAGCGGGCGGGCTTGAAAAATAAAATTATCATCCCCAACTCGCCCCAGTCCACTTCACAACCTAAATGAGTATAGACATGACTGTTGAGGCAAACAAACAAACCCTAGGTTTTCAGACCGAAGTAAAGCATTTACTGCATTTGATGATTCACTCCTTGTACAGCAACAAGGAAATCTTTTTACGGGAGTTGATCTCCAACGGCTCCGACGCTGCAGACAAACTGCGCTTCGAAGCCTTGGCCAACGATAGCTTGTACGAAGGCGACAGCGAGTTAAAAATCCGCATCGATTTCGACGAAGCCAAAAAGACCATCACCATCAGCGATAATGGCATCGGTATGACCCGCGAAGAAGTGCAGGACCATATTGGCACTATCGCCAAGTCCGGCACTAAACAATTCTTCGAGCGCTTGACCGGCGACCAAGCCAAGGATAGCGAACTGATCGGCCAATTCGGCGTCGGTTTTTACTCCGCGTTTATTGTCGCCGACAAGGTAACACTGACTACTCGTAAAGCCGGCGCGCCGGTTTCGGAAGCCGTGCGTTGGGAATCTGCCGGAGAAGGCGATTACACCATCGAATCGGTTGACAAAGCCACGCGCGGCACCGAAATCGTCCTACATCTGAAAGAAGGCGAAGAGGAATTTTTAAACAGCTGGAAACTGCGGTCTATCGTTAAAAAATTCTCCGACCATATTTCCCTGCCTATCGTGATGAGCAAGGAAATCCCAGCCGAGAAAGACGAAGACGATAACGAAACCGCGCCGGCCCGTGTCGAGGACGAAACCGTCAACAGCGCCTCGGCTTTGTGGACGAAAGCGAAAGACTCAATTTCCGAAGAAGAATATGCCGAGTTTTACAAGCATGTCTCGCATGACTTCCAGGATCCGTTAACCCACGTCCACAGCCGCGTCGAAGGTACCAACGAGTATAGCCTGTTGCTGTATGTCCCCAGCCGCGCGCCGTTCGATATGTGGGACCGCGATGCCAAACACGGCGTTAAGTTGTATATCAAAAAAGTCTTCATCACCGACGACGCTGAGCAACTGATGCCACGCTTCCTGCGCTTCGTGCGCGGCGTAATTGATACCGACAGCTTGCCGCTGAATGTGTCTCGCGAGATCTTGCAACAAAGCAAGCAAATCAGCGCGATCAAAACCGGTGCCGTGAAAAAAGTGTTAGGCATGCTGGAAGACCTGGCCGAAAACGATGCCGAGAAATACCAAAAATTTTGGGAACAGTTCGGTAACGTCATCAAAGAAGGCCCGATCGAAGATCACAAAAACAAGGACCGCGTTGCTAAACTGCTGCGCTTCGCCTCTACCCATACCGACGACAAAACCCAAAACGTCTCGCTGACCGACTATGTCAGCCGGATGAAGGAAGGCCAAGAAAAGATCTATTACGTCACCGCAGACAGCTTCGCCGCTGCGAAAAACAGCCCGCACCTGGAAATCTTCCGCAAGAAAGGTATTGAGGTATTGCTGCTGTCCGACCGCATCGACGAGTGGCTGGTATCCAGCCTGACCGACTTCGACGACAAGCACATGCAATCGATCGCCAAAGGCGAACTGGATTTGGATAAATTCGACAGCGAAGAAGAGAAACAACACCAGGAAGAAATCAACAAGGATTTCGAATCGGTGCTGAATCAAATCAAGGAAGTGTTGAAAGACAAAGTCAGCGACGTCAAAGTCAGTCACCGCTTAACCGATTCACCAGCCTGCTTGGTAACCGGCGCTTACGACATGAGCTTAAACATGGAACGTATTATGAAGGAAGCCGGCCAATCCATGAACATGATGGGCATGGGCGGCAGCAAACCCATCTTTGAGATCAACCCTGAGCACGGCATCGTCAAGGCTTTAAAAAACGAGCAAGACGACGTTCGCTTCGCGGATATCAGCCATATCTTGTTCGACCAAGCCATTCTTAGCGAAGGCGGTCAGTTAGATGATCCGTCAGCGTTTGTGCATAAGTTGAATGGCTTGTTGCAAGGACTGTTAGGTTAATCCGTCAACTTGCTAAACAAAAGGCCGGGCAACCGGCCTTTTTATTGCCTTTCTATAATTCACTCTGCCTGATGGTTTTCAGAAACTGGAACCCGGCTGTTTAAGAAATTCCATCTCTTCCACCGTGGAGGCACGCCCCAGAATTTGATTGCGATGCGGATAACGGCCGAAGCGATCGATAATCGCTTTATGCTTTAACTCGAACTGGTAATTATCCGACAAGCCATTTTCGCGATATAGTTTTTCCGCCCATGCATGGATGGTTTTCGACTCGCTGTGCATAAATGGCAAGCACAGGAAACTGCGCTCGATGGGCGACAAGCTCCGGCCAGCACCCACCGCTATCGCTTCCTGCGCCAATACCAGCGCCAGCGCATCGTGAGCAAATGCCAAAGGCGTGTTGCGGTAAATGTTTCTGGAGAACTGATCGATGACGATGACTTCGGCGAGTCGGCCTATTGGCTCTTGCCGCCAAGCGAACAATTCGCCTTTTACGGCTTGTTGGAGTGTGGACTCGAATCGGTGGGTGATGGTTTTATCGAAATCTGGGTTGGCGGACCACCAGAGTTTGGATGGTGTTTCTTCGAACCAGAATTTTAGGATTTCTTGGTAATTGGTCATTGGTTTGTTGTGTCGCTGACGCGACGGGCTGTTTTAATGTCGGTTCGCGGACCGACGGCCGCGATACTTTCTTTTGTTTGGCCAAAAGAAAGTATCCAAAGAAAAAGCCACCCGAACGCCGCTTGTTTCCTGCGCTCCTCGCATTTGAACGGGGTTGCCGAAAGGGGTTCCTGCCCCTTCGTCAACGCGCCGCATCCCTGCGGCGCCCCTACGGGCTGATCCGTTCAAAAGCTCCGGTGCTCGGCGCGGCATACGGGAGAACACCCCGCCGGAATTTGAAGGAAACCTTGTTTATTTTTGGTGGCACAGGCGTAGGGCAGGCAATGCTTTTTTTTCTGTCCATCGTTTGATTCCGCGTGGGCACAAAAACTTTACCCACCCTACCTGGCTCGGCGCGGGGAAGTTAACCCTACCGAAATTTGAAGGAAACCTTATTTATATACAATAGTCAAGAGCCGGCAATCCTTTCTTGCCCAACGCTTAATTATGCGTGAACACAAACCCCAAATCACCCTACCCAATTGGGTTTTTGATATGGCAAGATATACGAAACCCAAGTAACTCCTTGTTAGGTAACGTAAACTAAATGAAAGAATCAGAGAAAATTAATATCGGCTATGTTTATATTTTGGAGGTGAAAGATATTTACCTCCCAGTATGTAAAATTGGGATGACTACTCGTACCCCGTCCGAAAGATGCGATGAAATTAATAAAAGTTCCACGGGAGATTTTATTTGGTCAGTGGCACATTACATTGCCGTTGATAACTGCAAAGACTTGGAAGCGATGGTCCATTCAAAACTAGGCCCCTTGCGGCAAAAAGGGCGAGAATTTTTCAATATCAATGCTGACGATGCCTATATGGCGTTAGTCTCTATTTTCGATAACCAGGCAGTAATAAAGAAAATCGATAGTGAAAAAATTGTAGCTTTGCAGGAAGAAACACCGATGATAAAAGCTAAAAAAACATACAATTTCAAAAAAAACGACTCAGTATACCCAGAACTACTCAATTCTTTTATAGAGTCGCTCAAGTTGATCAATGCAAGGCCATTCGGCCAACTGAATCAGCCATCTTTTGGCATCAGCGATGGTAAAGAAGGAGTTCAATGGAATCTCTCTGTTGATACAGATACAAAAATTATCCGTCTAGGTGTCAATTTAGAGGGTATGAAATATAAAGATTGGCCGATTTCAAAATTCATACTCTCTGAAATAAATGACCCAAAAATTTGGGGCGTTATTGAAAAGCTAAAAAACCCGAATGAAGTATATGTTCGTTTTTCTAGAGATGCTTGGCAAGTTACAGCTAGGCCATCCATTGTCGAGAAATATCTCGGTGGCAATGAATTTACATTTACAGAAATTACTCCAAAACAATGGGAAAGTACTTTAAAAGAAGCCTTGTCCTGTCTAAATGAAGAAAATAATTACTGTGGCCGAGCAAAGCAACAAGTAACGTTAGAGATTAAACCAAAACAAGGAGAGCAAGTTAGGACAATGGAAGTTTCCCCACATTTGACAATCTGGTCTCGTTTGTACCCCAGCATAGATATTCAGGAAAACATCAACAAGAAGATTTCAGAATTACAACCTATATATGATTGGGTTAAGCTGGCAAGTTCGAGTAGACTCAATTAGCGTAGAGCAATATGACGCATGTTGGCGTTAAATCTTTCGACCTTATTACGTTGTTGTTAATACGTAAGAGTTTAGCCTTAATTCGCTTCGTTATTCGGAGCTGTAAGTCTAAGTTCAAACAACATCCAAAGTCTTTCAATCCCATGACGGGGTTGCTCCCCGCATGCCGCGCCGAGCACCGGAGCTTTTATCGAGATCAGCCCGAAGGGGCAGCGCATGGATGCGCTGCGTCGGCGGAGGGGCTGGGAAGCCCCTTCTGCCGACCCTCGATAAAAGCTTCGGAGCGCAGGATATAAGCGGCATCCGGGCCGCCTTTTCTTTGGGTACTTTCTTTTGGCGGAGCAAAAGAAAGTATCTCGGCTGTCGGGCCGAGACCCGACTTCAAATCCAGCCGTCGCGCCAGCGACACAAATCACACAACGCTACCGAATAAAAACACAATCCCCTATAATCGAACTTACACAAAAACAACACCCCAACCATGCCAACCCCCTTCCAGCGTATCGGTATCATCGGCAAATGCGGCGATCCTGGTATTGCCGCGACGCTGAACGAACTTTTCCGTTACCTAAAAGCCCGTGGTCACGACCTCGTCGCAGATAGCCAAAGCGCCGGTTTGATTGACAGCGCGGACATAAAGGGCGCCCATATCGAGCGCCTGCCGGAACTGTGCGACTTGATTATCGCCGTGGGCGGAGACGGCACCTTCCTGGCGGCGGCCCGTGCGGCGGCAGATTTCGAAACGCCTTTACTGGGTGTGAATCTGGGTAGATTGGGCTTTTTGGTGGATATTTCGCCGGAACAGTTATCCAGCCGCCTAGATAAGATTTTGGCTGGTGAGTTCAAGGCCGAGCCACGCCAGTTGCTTAGCACCCATATCATCCGCGACCACGAAATCATTCATCAGCAAACCGCCGTGAATGAGGTGGTGGTGCACCGCTGGGTAACGCCGAGCATGATAGAGATCGTTACCAGCATCGACGGTGTTTATCTCAATACCCAACGGTCGGACGGCCTGATCGTCGCTACTCCGACCGGCTCGACCGCTTACTCCTTGTCGGCTGGCGGCCCGATTTTGCATCCGGCTTTGAACGCACTGGTATTGGTACCCTTGAACCCGCACACTTTGTCAAATCGGCCCATCGTCATCGACGATAATGTGGTCATCGAAATCCGTTTCAGCCAAACCAAACAGATCAACGCATTGGTGACCTGCGATCATATGGAGATTCCGGACGTGAGGATCAACGACAAAATCGTCATCAAAAAATCCGCCAAACCGATTAAAATTTTGCATCCTGCGGATCACGATTTTTTCCATACCCTACGAAGCAAACTCAACTGGAGCGGCTACCCCGCCTAAGACTATGCTGTTAAACCTGAATATTATCGACTTAGCAGTGGTCGACGCGCTGGACCTGGACTTGGACCCAGGGATGTCAGTGCTAACCGGCGAAACCGGGGCCGGCAAATCGATTTTACTCACCGCGCTCGGCCTGGCCTTAGGGGACCGCGCCGATTCCGGTTATGTCCGCCCCGGTAGCAAACGCGCCGAAGTGAATATCGAATTTGATTTAGCCAAAGCGCCGCTGGTCAAGCAATGGTTGATCGATAACGAACTGGACGACGACGGCCAATGCATGATCCGCCGCACCATCAGCGACGACGGCCGCTCCAAGGCTTATATCAACAACCGCCCGGTCAATTTGCAAACCCTGCAAGGCTTGAGCCGACAACTAGTGGAAATCCACGGTCAACACGCCCATTTGACCTTACTAGATAGTGAGGAACAAAGACGGCTCCTGGATGGTTTCGCCGACACTCACACCTTGCTAGACAACCTGAACAGCTGCTACCAAAACTGGAAACAGGCGCACAAGCAACTACAGCAGTTGTTAAAAGCTGGCAGCGATCAGGCTGAGCGCGAGGAGTTATTGCGTTATCAACTGGACGAGTTGCAGCAACTGGATTTAGACAATTTCGATTACCAAGCCTTGGCCGACGAACATCACAAGCTGGCTAACTTGGGCAAAATCCTGGCGGTTGGTCAACAGCAACTGGATATTTTGTACGACAACGACCAGCAATCGATAGCCGATATGCTGGGGCATGTGATTCATGCCATCAACGAACTCGCGCAATACGCCAATGAGTTAAACGGCGTTTCCGAATTATTGAACGATGCGGAAATCCAAATTGGCGAAGCCACCCAACAGCTGCGCCGTTTTCTGGAAAATCAGGAAGCCGATCCACAGCAACTGACCTGGTTGGAAAATCAGATCGGTGTGATTCAATCGCTGAGCCGTAAGCATAAAATCCAGCCTGAAGAACTGCCGGAATTAGCCGCGCGTTTTGCTACCGACCTGGATAACCTTAGCCACAGCAGCGAGCGTATCGAAAGCTTGCATGCGGATTGCGAGCGCCTGTTAAACCAGTATCGCCAGCTAGCTAGCGAGCTGTCGTCCACTCGTCGTCAAGCCGGCACGGAGTTGCAGCAACGGATTTCCGACGCGATCAAGGAATTAGGCATGCCGCACGGCGAGTTTATCGTCAACCTCCGCACCCCGGAGGATGCCGAGCCGCAGCGCAACGGTTTGGATAGCATCGAGTTTTTAGTGAGCACCAACCCGGGCCTGCCCGCCAAGCCGCTGGCAAAGGTGGCATCGGGCGGCGAGTTGTCGCGGATCAGCCTGGCGATTCAAGTAACCACCAGTACCGACAAAACCACGCCGACTATGATTTTCGACGAAGTTGATTCAGGCATCGGCGGCGGCATTGCTGAGATCGTCGGCCAAAAATTAAGGCGTTTGAGCGTCAATCGCCAAGTGTTATGCGTGACGCATTTACCGCAAGTGGCTTCCCAAGCCCATCAGCATTTATTTGTCGCCAAGAATCAAAAAGCGGCCGTCACTTCCTCAACGGTACGCCGTCTCAGCGACGAAGAGCGCGTGAACGAAGTGGCCAGAATGTTGGGCGGCGTCACCATCACCGAAAACACCTTGGCGCATGCGCGGGAGATGTTGGTATCGGGTGGTTTGACCAATAGTGATGCCGCCGACTGATCACTACTTCCACGACAAACTCAACACCCCGACCATTACCAATGCCGCCCCGCCTATCTGAGCGGGCGTCAATTCCTCGCCCAAAACATAACTAGCCATAAACAAGGTCGCTACCGGTCCCAACGAGCCGATCAATGAGGTGTGGCTGGAACCGATCTTCCTGATTGCCGCCGACAGCATGAACACCGGCAGCACCGTCGAGAAAATCGCCATCAGCAAACTCAATTGATACACCCGCATCGGCAACACCAAGGCCTGCGGTGGATGCGTGAACAAAAATTGCATCAGCGTCGCCGCGCAAGCCACCAGCATCGCATAAGCGGTAAAACGCGAGGCACCGATACGGGCCACCGTTTCGCCGGTACCGATTAGATAGGCGGCATAGGTCAAGGTACTGGCAAATACAAAACCGGCGCCCAATAGCAGATGTTCCGACTGAATATTGATTTCATCGAAAAATACCACGCCAATGCCGGCATAACTAAGCATTAGTGCGATGATCTCTTTCCTGCCGAAAGGTTTACCCAATACCAACGCCGACAACACGACGACCATAGTCGGATACAGGAACAGAATCAGCCGTTCCAGCCCGGCCGAAATGTACTGCAGGCCGATAAAATCGAACAAACTGGACAAGTAATAACCCAGTAAGCCCAATATTAGCAGGGCCAGATAATCCCCGGCTTTTAGCGGCGTCAGCTCCTTCTGGCAAGCATGTCGCCAGGCGACGACCAGGAAAAACGGCGCGGAAAACAGCATACGCAAAGCTAATAGAGTCACCGCATCAACCGGTTGATAATAGGCCAGCTTTACCAAGATGGCTTTGCCGGAAAAGCCGATGGCCGCCAGCGTCGCCAGGCCAAAGCCCAACAAACGGTTACGGTTGGATAATGCGGTGGATGTAGTCGTTGCCATTAGGCCTCCTGAGTAATGCGGGCCTTAGGCGAGTGTCGAAGCAACTGCGGCAAGACCCGCGGTTGCTTGAATGTTTAGAAAAACGCAAACACCACGGCTATTGGCAAGGCCCAAAACCATAGGTGTCTGTTTTTCGTATCGATAGGATTGCTCATAAATCGAACTATATAAGCGGGCTGATACAGGTGTCAATCACAGATCAAGAAGACTATCGCTTAAACTGACTAACCAACCCATTCAATTGCGCGGCCAATTTAACCAATTCGTTACTGGCCGCATTGGTTTGTGCGGCATCCTGGGCGGTTCGTTCGGTCAGCTGGCCGATATTGGTAATACTTTGACCGACATGCTGCGCAACGCGGCTTTGGTTATCGGCGGCTTGCGACATCCGCGAGTTCAATTGGCGAATCTGCGTGACGCGTTCGGCAATCGCACTTAGGCCCTGGTCGGCGCTTTGGACTTGCTCCCGACGCTGCTCAGCGCTGTTTTTGGCGTTGTTCATCACTGTCACCGCGTCTTTGGCTTCGCGCTGTAGCTGATCGATGATGTTTTGAATTTCCTCCGTTGCCTTGTGTGAGCGCGTCGCCAAAGTCCGAACTTCGTCGGCCACCACCGCAAACCCGCGCCCCTGCTCGCCGGCCCTGGCAGCTTCGATAGCGGCATTCAAGGCCAACAGATTGGTTTGCTCGGCCAGACCTTTGATCACATCCAACACCGCGCCGACACCGTTACTTTTTTGATCCAGACGTTTGATCACTTCAGCGGCTCGGTCGATTTCATTAACCAGTTCGTTGATACCGTTGATCGCATTTTTGGTCGTTGCCGCGCCTTGCGCGGCCTCCTGATCGGCTTCCACGGAAGCTTGCGCCGCACCGGTCGCCCCGCCGCGCACGTCCTGCACAGAGTTCTCCAATTCGTGAATCGCTTGAATCACCGTCTCGGTTTCACTTCGTTGTTGCGTGGCCGCTTGCGAGGTTTGTCTGGCAACACCGGATATTTGGTTGGTCGCGGCAGCCAATTGCTGACTTACCGAAGATACCTGCCCCAAACTCCCGGCAAAATTAGCCAGCATGGTATTGAAGGATTCGCTGACCTGGCCGATCTCGTCGCCGGAATCGACTTGCAACCGCTGTCTTAAATCCGACTGTCCGGCAATGGCGTTAACCGTATCGCGCATGGCCACTAATGGATTGACCACAATCTTGCGCATCAACATATTCACCAGCAACAGACCGCCAGCAAACATCACCAAGGAGATAGCCGAAGCAATCACCAGATCACGGTTGATCTGCGCATCGAGCTTCGCCAGTGAAAAACTCACCCGGACAGCGCCCAAGACAGCACCCTCGCTCACCGCATGACAAGTCAGACAATTGGTGCCGCGAAAATTGGCGCTAGCCCGAATAGGTTCCAGCACCGTAATCAGGCGTCCATTTTTATCATTACCCGGTTGAATATTGCTTTCACCGGCCAGTGCCCGGTCGTCGAGCATATCAAGCGGTCGTTGATCGGTCTTGCCCGGACCGTAAAAATCCGTAAGCTCCTTGCCACGGATTAAGCGCACTTCGGTGACATTGGGATGCGACAGGGCTTTCTCCCGCAGGACTTCAACCTGGGCCATCGCTCCGGTCAGCATTAGCGTATTCACGCCGTCGAAATAACTATTGGCAATATCCCGCGCTTTGTCGGTCGCCAGCGTTTGTATCATGTCTTTTTGCCTTTCCGCCATAAACAGCGTACTGACAAACATCAGCAATAAAAACACACTGGCTATGCTCAGCAATATTTTGGATTGGATTGTGGAGTTCTTATTCATGAGATCAGCCAATGTATTGGGGTGTGTGGTTTTACAGCTTTGGTTGTCGGCAGCTCCTGGAAAATCTATATGTAATCTTAAGCTTACCCTTGTAACCCATGCATCAAGCATAGAACAAATCATTGCCGCACGGGCCGTATATAGCAATCAGACTAACAAGCGGTTATCCTGAATAGTGACGCCGCTCACGAATACGACTACTTTTGCAAATTGACGCTTAACATAGCGCGTCGCCGGCTTTATGCAGAAAACGTGGCTGTAACCTGAAAAGCCCGCTTAATAACCAAATAACCCGCCGTTTGCCCAGCCTTGGAGAGTTGCCGTGGACGATTTTTTCGGTTTTATCGCGTTTATCCTGATTTTGGTACCCATCGTGATGATCGCGATGTTGGCCGTTTTAATGGGCCGCCAAAAACGCAATCAGGATGAAATTAATCAGACCTTGCGTAAGATAGAAGCAGCGCTGCGCGAAGACCGCAAACTGCTGCGCGAGCTGGCGAAGCCACAAACGCCGACTGCGACCACCGAAACGCCGCCGCAACCCGCGCTATTCGCAGTGCAAACGCCGGCAACAGAACAGGTGCTATTCGATATTACCGCCAGTCAACGCCCCGCCGAACCCACTCCGCCAGACCCCGAAAGTACGCCAACACCTGTTGCAGAGCCCACCCCGGAAAATCCATGGAATCAAGCTAGCTGGCAAGCCGCCGAACCCAGCCGTTTCGAGCTAGCCGCGCAGAAAGTTGTCAAAGAAATCTGGAATTGGATCATCGTCGGCGAAGGCCATCGACCTGAAGGCGTCGCAATGGAGTACGCGGTCGCCAGCAACTGGTTACTGCGCGGCGGCGTCTTAATTTTGGTCACCGGCATCGGCTTTTTCCTGAAATATTCCATCGACAACGGCATGCTCGGCGAGCAAGCGCGCGTGGCACTATCAGTATTGGCCGGCGTCGGTATGATCGTAGGCGGCGTGCGCCTGGTTGGCGGCAACTACCATTTGTTCGGCCAGGGCTTGCTCGGCGGCGGGATCGCAGTGTTGTATTTCAGCGTGTTTGCCGCGCACAGTTTTTATCATCTGTTAGATGTCTACCCCACATTTGCGTTGATGATTTTAGTCACCGCTTGCGCCGCGTTTTTAGCTATCAAGCTGGATTCGATGCTGGTAGCGATATTCGCGATCATCGGCGGCTATTGCACGCCCATAATGCTCTCCACCGGCCAGGTCAATTTCCCTGGCTTGTTCAGTTACATGCTGTTGCTGGGCACCGGTATCCTGGCGATTAACTGGTACAAGCAATGGCATTTATTAAACTTCCTCAGCTTTTTCTTTAATTACCTGTTGTTCTTCGGCTCGATGCAAAACTATCAGGTCGAGTATTTCTGGCAGGTTTTGCCCTTCCTTACCGGCTTTTTTGTACTGTATTCCACCACCGTGTTTTTGTTTTGCCTGGTCAACCAGACCAAATCGACCCTGCTGGATTTAATCGGCCTGATCGTCAACGCCGCGATCTTCTTCGGCACCGCTTATCATTTGATCGACGACGCTTACGGGCAAATCTGGACGGCCTTGCTGACCGTGGCACTGGCAACGTTTTATGTCTGCCATGTTTACTATTCCCTCGCGCGGAAGGTGGTTGATAAGGAACTATTGATCAGCTTTATCGGCTTGGCGGCGTTTTTTGTCACCATCACCCTGCCCTTGCTGTTATCCAATCAGTGGATCACCGTTAGTTGGTCGCTGCAAGCGCTGGTGATGCTGTGGATGGCCGGGAAATTGCGCAGCGCGTTTTTACAGCAGGTAGCCTACCTGCTGTATGGGCTGGTGATGCTGCGTTTTTGTTTCATCGACTTGCCCGGTCAATATGGCCTAGCAATGGATAGCCAGCAGTCGTTTGCGGCGTTCTTGTTAGGCTTGCTGGAGCGAGTGATCAGTTTCGGTATTCCGATTCTTTCGCTGGCGTTGGCTTATACGCTGATCGAAAAGCCCGCGCCGGCTTCGGAATTGGCTTGCGACGCCAATAACGATGTTCCGCTCTGGCTAAAAGACAATTTGCTTTTGCAAATCATTCTGCTGGTCGGCGGCGGCCTGTTGTTTATCGTGCTGCAATTGGAGTTATTCCGCAGCTTTGCCTACCTGTATCCGCCTTTGCAATTGCCGGTGTTAACCTTAATCTGGCTGGCGCTGTGCTGGCTACTGTTAAGCCGCTACGTGGCCGGCGCCGGCAGCTGGCTATTAATCGCGATGCGGCTATTCCTAATCGGCGTGTTCGTTAAAATGCTGTGGTTCGACCTACCGTCCTGGGATTTGACGCTGGGCCATATTGCGGTTGGCGACAGCGTTTGGACCCTGCGTTACGGCGAGCCCTATTCCTTCGAATTGGCGTTGATGCGTTTGTTGGACTTCGCCGCCACTATCGGCTTTTTGTTGTTTGCCTGGCGCCGTCTGGCAGACAGCGAGAGTGCCGGCAACATCCGCGAATGGCTGGGCGGCGCTGCCCTGGTCTTGTTATTTACCTTTTTCAGTCTGGAAATTAACTCGCTACTGTATCAATATGTGCCAGGTTTGCGTTCAGGCGGCGTGTCGATCTTGTGGTCGATATTTGCCTTGACCTTAATCTTCAACGGCATCAAGCGGCAAATGTCGCGCTTGCGATTGGTCGGCCTGGCGCTGTTTGCCTTGGTGGCCTGGAAAGTATTTTTCATAGACCTAGCCCGACTGGAACAAATTTACCGAATCGTCGCCTTTATCGTGCTGGGCATGCTGGCGCTGGGCGGCGCGTTTTTTTACATGCGATATCAACAAACTTTTATCGGCAACGCCGACCAGAAAAAATGATCATGATCGTCAAAATTGCAGTATTGGGTTGCCTGTCGCTTGCTCAGGCTCAGGCCAACGAAACAGCGCCGCTCCAACGCTTCAGCCGGGATATTATTAATCCGGCCGCCAACCCGCAATCCTTGTTGGCGGTGCCCTTGGACAGCGCGGTGTATGCCGCAAGTGCTGACGATTTTCGCGATCTGCGCCTCAGCGATCAAAACGGCGTGGAAACCCCTTATTTGCTGCAAAAAATCGCCGGTCAAAGGACCGTTACCCGCCGCCAACCGGCCCGCAGCGAAACCGTGGATTTACAAAAATTTGAAGAAGAAGGCTTTGTGATTACCGTGAAGCTGGACAAAAGGGCCGCCAGCGCCGATGGTTTAACGCTGGTCACTAGTCAGCGCGATTTTGAATACGCCTTGCAAATTCACGGCTCTAACGATGGTGAAAACTGGGAGCTATTGGTCGATAAAGCTCTGATTTACGACTATTCCCGTTACATGAACGTCGGTAACCGGGATGTGTCGCTGCCGGCCAATAACTTCCGGCAGTTTAAAATCGTGGTAGCCAAAGCCAATCAAACCAGAGTGGCGGAGCTTTTGGAATTGACCCGCACCGTACGCGGCAGCGAGGAAGTGCAGCGCCAAGAAGCAACACAATTGCAAACCGAGGCATTGCATGTTGAGCGCATCGATTTATGGCACCTGGATAGCGAAACCCTGGCGGCGGACAATCAAACCTTCGATTATCCGGTCAACCACTTCAAAATCAGCCAGGATACTGCCAATAAAACCAGCGTCATCGACATTGAAACCCTGCGGCAACCGCTAACCGGTTTTAATCTGCAAATCATGACGCCCAATTTCAGCCGAAACGCGGAAGTACAAATCCCGCTACCGCAAGGCATAGCTAGCCAAATGCAGACGATAGGCAACGCCACGCTGGAAGCCTTGCACTATCAAGACATCAACCGCGAGCAAACCGGCATTGCCTTCCCGGAACAACGCCAAACCCATTACCACATCGTGATACACAATCAGGACAATCCGCCTCTGCATATCAATACCATCAGCAGCAGCGGGCTTGGCTATCAATTATTGTTTCTGCCGCAAGCCGGGATGAGCTATCACTTGCTATACGGTGCCGAGAAAATCGACGCACCGCGCTATGAGACTGCGCCAATCCAAGAGTTACTGCGTCGCGGTTACCAAAGTACGATTGCCAACTTGGGGCCGGAAACTGCGTTAACGCCCGCCGAGGCAAAATTCGATTTTGCCAAACTATTGAATAGCCACCTGTTCCTTGGTTTGTGTATTGGCTTGATGGTGATCGTGCTGGCCTGGAGTTTATATAGAGTTGGCAACCGTATAGGCGAGTTACCGAAGTAGAAATTCTAGTGCCCCACCTCCAGACGAATGTCGGAATGTACAACTCGTTGTATTTCGAGCCTACTTTCTTCGAATATCGTATATTTGGTAACCCCCGGTAATTATGTTTACCGTTTTCATCCTAATCCATATTGTTATCCCTTTTTTCCAGGTGCCAATGATAACTCGATTAACTTTACGCAATTTCAAAAGTGTTGGTGAACAATCCTATGAATTCTCTCACTTTGATCTCTTGGTAGGACGCAACAATAGCGGAAAAAGCACAGTACTTCAGGCATTAGCTATTTGGCAATTTTGTATTGATGAATTTCATCGTTCCAAGCGAGGTGGCTCGAAGGGCATACAAGTTGTATTACCGAACTTTACGGCTTTGCCGGTCCCGGAATTCAACTTACTTTGGAAAGACAGAACAGATCGGGCCTATCCAGTGGGAGAAGATGGCAAGAAGAAGCAGGAATTCATATTAATCGAGATACTTGTCGAGTGGCGTATAGGGGCTGAGTCAACCGAGGAGTTTGGCGTTGAATTGCGCTATCACTCCCCCCAAACCATTTATGCAATACCAACAGGGGGATGGAAAAAATTCCGCGAATGTGACGAACAAGGGACCTTACCGAAAATTGCCTATGTGCCGCCATTTTCTGGACTCGAACCGAGTGAAAAATGGCTGGACATATCGCCAATCCGCCAACAAGTCGGCAAGGGCCAGCCCGGTAGCGTGCTGAGGAACCTACTATTGCAGGTTTGCCGTCCCCCATTTCGACTCACAGATGGAACTATCATAAAAGCACAAACCCCTCCACCAGAAGATTGGAAAGAACTTGCCACAACAATAGAGCGCTGGTTCTCGGTTAATCTACGAGAACCGAAATATGACTCAGCGAAAGACGTCCATATCACTGTCGAATATAGTCAGAATGGAAAACACTATGACATCATTGCCGGAGGGAGTGGATTTCACCAGACTTTGACTTTACTGGCTTTTCTTTATGGTTACCAGCCTACAACTATTCTGCTTGACGAGCCGGATGCTCATCTGCATGTGAATTTGCAGCGCGAAATATTGGACTATTTCAAGAAGAAATCACTGGTTAGAAATACCCAATTTTTGATTGCGACTCACGCAGAGGAGTTTGTTCGTGGAATTAATGCCAGCCAAATAATCTCATTGCTGGGCCAAAAATCCAAACGAGTAAATTCTACGCCCGAACTGATTCGGGCGATGGCTGACGTATCGAACGAGGAATACACTCGTCTTATAGCATCCCCCTACATCCTCTATGTGGAGGGAGAGAGCGATGAGCGAATTCTACGTGCTTGGGCCGAACAGTGCGGCGCCCAAACAGCAATGGACAAAGTCTGCTTTAAATCGATGGGTGGTGGCGGTAAGCAAAACATGAAATCACGAGTCGATGATCATTTCGAAGCGCTGAAACAATTAATTCCGGAAGTTTCCAGACTAATGCTGTTCGACTATGACAGCAGTGATGAGGCATTTCATCCAGAACCTCAAAACCCAACTTTGGCGGAATGGAAGCGGAAAAACATTGAAAATTATCTTCTAGTGCCAGAGGTATGGAGACGAGCGGTTTTGCAGCAAATGGAATGCGGAGAGCACGACTTGGTCGCTCAGCTGGTCCTACAAACGATCAATGCGTTCTTTGTCGAACAGAATCTTACTTTGCCTCCTGAAAAAACTTGGCGCAATGTTTCCGCAAATATCTTTCAAGTGCTTGATGGTAAGAAGATTTTATTTGAAAACGAAGACTCGCTGTTTCATCAATTACGCAACGGCTCTCCAGCCATGGAAATGCTCAGAGAGATGATTGCCATGATGATGAGCCCCGATGAAATTCATGAAGATGTTCATAATTTCATGTCCAAACTAATTTCCATGACAGCCCTTTAACACCGTTCCGTTCAAATAAAATCGACTAAATCTTATTCCCAAGCATCAGGCTTGCCAGGCGATTGCCGGCCTCTATCAAGGGATGAATCACAAAATCAGCGCCTGCACTGACTAATTTCCCTTCTTCCACACCGTGATAACAAATACTGCTTATTTGCCCAGTAAAGCCGCGTTTTCTGAGCTGGACCACGGCAGCCAGGCGCACATCAAAAGCCGGTACGGTGAGAAAAATACCTTTGACTTTGTACAAGGGCAAACCGGCCCACAACTCGTGATCTTCGGCATCGCCGTAAAGCACCCGTCGACCAGCGGCGAGATGGTATTCCAATACCGTCGGGTCGGCATCCAAACCCACTACGCGCTGGTCCTTTTGACACAAAGTCTTATAAACCACCCCGCCGGTACGGCCCATCCCAATCACCAGCCATTCTGCGGCGCCGAAAGAATCCGGCAAGCGGTCCGGATGATCGGACTTTCGTTCCAGACGCACCAGCACCGGCTCGGCCCAAGAGAACAGGCGATGTGAATACCGGTTTAACGGCGCGGCAATCGCCAGCGAACCGGCCACAGCCAGGCTGATAATCGCATTCCATTCTGCCGGCAATAGCCCCGCTTTTACTACCGCGCTGGTGGTAATCAAGGCAAATTCGCTGTAAGTCAACAGGGCCAGGGACGACACAAAAGCGGTACGCGCTCTGAGCCCGGCCACCACAAATAGCCCAAAAAACATTAAGCCTTGCAACGGCAATAACGCCAACAATTGCAATGCGTCTATAATCTGTTCGCGGTTGGGTAAGTCACTCACGCCTATCTGCAAGAAGAACGCAACCAGAAACAGCTCTTTCAAGCCCCACAATCGATCGCTTAACTCTTTTATCTTGGGGTGATTGGCCAACATGACGCCGGTCAACAAAGCACCAATGTCCGCCGCGATACCCACGCTTTCCGCGGCCACGCCGCCAGCTAACGCCAGCGTCACACCCAATAATAACTTCAGTTCAGAGGAGCGGCTGACCGATAATACGCGATGCGCGATGGGCCTTAACAACGGTAATAAAAATAAAGCCAAGGCCCAAGGCGTGGGCTGTTTGCCTTCTGCCAGCGCCAGCAGCCCGATCGCGACGATGTCCTGCAAAATCAGAATACTCATCACGTCCCGACCATGCAGCGAAGACAACTCACCATTATCTTCAAGCACCTTGATTGCGAGTACCGTGCTGGAAAAGGCCAAACTGATGCCCAGCACCAAGCCACCGGTGATTCGTTCGTCCAGCCAGAAAAATACTAAGGCCGAGATCAGCGCCATCAGCAACAAATGCAAGCCGCCGACGCTAAGCACCTCCCGGCGAATTAGCGAGCTGGGTTTAAGCTTTAAGCCCACCGAAAACAACAGCAATTCAATACCGATATCGGCCAGATGATGTAAATCCGGCAATACCGCAATACCCAGCCCGTGCAAGGCATAACCCGCTACCAAATAACCCACGAGCGGCGGAAAAGTCAGGCGGCTGGCCACCAATCCAGCGATATAAGCCGTGCTAATCCAAATAAGCTCCATCATATTCTTCAACCAAAGTGATAACGCTGTTTAATATATTGGGATCGTAACCTGTTTTAAAGGTTGGTCGGCTAATTTTTGAACAGTCGCCCTATTTGAGCTTGAATTCGGCATAGAACTTGCGGACGGCATATCGGAATAACAACTTGGAGGCTGCGTATCTAACCCAATCAAGCAGGTGAACCAGGGGAGCCTCCTAGTCGTAGAGGTTGATAGGCAGGATTATTTAACGCATCATCCCAACAGGCTTGACTCATTTACCGGCACCCACCATGAAGCATCCAGAATTTCCGTTAACCGACGAACTGATCTATCTCAATCATGCCGCCGTGGCCCCCTGGCCAAAACGCACTAGCGCGGCAGTGATTCAGTTTGCCGAACAAAACTGCCAGTTCGGCTCGCATTACTATTTGGACTGGTTGAAAAAGGAAAACGAAATTCGCCGCCAATTGCAGGCTTTACTCAACGCGCCCTCGGCGAACGACATTGCACTGGTAAAAAACACCTCGGAGGCCTTGTCGTTCGTGGCTTTTGGCTTGCCCTGGCAAGCCGGCGACAATATCGTCTCCAGCAACGAGGAGTTTCCCTCCAACCGCCTGCCCTGGCAAGCCTTGGCCGAGCGCGGGGTGGAATTTAGAGAAGCCGATTTGCATAGCGCCAAAACGCCGGAAGATGCCTTATTCGCGCTGGTGGACGGCAACACCCGCTTGCTGACCATTAGCTCCATCCAATTCGCTTCCGGTTTGCGCATGGATTTGGAACGCATCGGCGAGTTTTGTCGGCAGCGCGACATTTTGTTTTGCATAGACGCCATTCAAAGCCTGGGCGCGGTGCAGTTCGATGTGCAAGCCTATCACGCCGACTTCGTCATGGCCGACGGCCATAAATGGATGTTCGGCCCGGAAGGCCTGGGGGTGTTTTACACCAACGCGGCGGCCCGCGACCGGCTCATACTCAGCCAATACGGCTGGCATATGATGAAAGACACGCATAACTACGAAAACCTGCCTTGGGAGATCCACCCCGGCGCCCGCCGCTTCGAATGCGGCAGCCCGAATATGTTGGGAATTCATGCCTTTTCCGCCAGCTTGTCGTTATTGCTGGAAACCGGCATGCCGACGGTCGAAGCCCTGGTTCTGGAACGCAGCGACTATCTGCGCGACGCCATCAGCGCCAATGACGAGTTGATTTTGTTATCTGAGCGGCACGGCGCTCTGAAATCCGGCATCGTCAACTTCAAACACCGGCGCATAGACAACGACCTGCTGTATAAACATCTGCAGAAAAATGGCGTGGTCTGCGCTTTGCGCGGCGGCGGCATTCGTTTCTCGGCGCATTTTTATAATACGTTGGCGGAATTGGACAGGGCGTTGGATTTGGCAACCGTTGTTGCTGAATAAGCCTTAGGAGCAACAGTCTTTTTTCACCACCTTTAGGTAATAGAACGGGCTTAAGGCATTGGCAATCGCTTTGCTGAGACTTCTAAAGCATCCATGTGGATTGCGATCCGACGCGAAGGTATCCTAAATAATCCCAGCGACATCTAAAACTCCCACGTGAGCCAATCGCAATTTGCCGAGCGCACCCTCGCGAACCTGAACGGCAAACCCGCAGTATTGCGGGCGCGGCTATAAGAATCAGCTTTGCCACCCGAAGCCTCAGGAATAACTTCTTGATGTTTTTATACACTAACGGTTTAGGTGACTGCGCAGTCGGACCATTAAAAGTGTGGTTGGCGTTGTTAGGTAGACTAAAATCCAGACTTGAAACAGAAAAAAGCAATGGCGATACACGCCTTCTAGGTGAAAGGGCTTGTCTCAATCAAGCAGTCCGGCCCAATTTTAAGGCGTCAATAGGGTTAGCCGTATTACGCTATCGCTAGTGAGCCCTAAGGCATAGTTATTGCGCCTTACGGCCATCACACCCTCCCCTACCCCTTTGTGCAGTTTCTGCGAATAGTCGATTCCGGTAGAATCGAACTTTTATGAGTTACCCATCCCAACAATTAGGAGAATTAAGTGAGAATGAAACTGTTTTGTGCGTTCGGTATGTTGTTTGCCGGTTTTGCAAACTCAGGCAATGCAGCCGTCACCACACTAGATTTCAACAGCATTCCTTTACATCCCAGTAACCACGAGATTTCAGTAGCCAAACCTTATCTGGAAGACGGTTTCAAATTGACCACGCTGGCCGGCGTGTCATTCCAGTTAAGCGGTGGAATCATTTACGCGATCATGCCTTCCAGTCCTTATTGGACCGGTAGTGTCGGCTTATATTCCGGGGTAGTCACAAATCATGGTAGCGCCTTTTTACTGGAAAAACAGGATGGCGGTACGTTTGACTTGCTAAGCATGGATGCCGCTTCGTTTTGGACGATTGCCAGCGGCAGACAATTCACCGTCTTTGGCTACCCGCAGGCCGGAAGTTACGTCAGCCAGTCATTCCTGCTTGACGCGACCACCAATGCCCTGGAAACCCTGTCCTTCAACGATTCTTTTAAAAACCTGAATAAAATTATCTTCAGCTCGACTTACGCTCAGGTTGACAACATCAAACTTGGCATACCCTCACCTATTTCTACCGTACCCCTTCCCGGCGCCGCATGGATACTGCTGAGTGGCTTAGGATTCATTAGTCGACGCAATATCGCCAAGGCACTGCGCTGGACCCGTTAAACGCCAGCGTATTTATCTGACTTTTCAAATAGGACGTACTCCAATTCACAGAGAGACAAAGGACCCAATCCCGTTTTGCAAACATTTTCCATGCGGACTGAATTTGCGACTACACACGTATTCTGGCCTTTGATTGAAGGCTGTACGCTTGGGCCCAAAATGAGCTATTCGCGCGTCTGCTCCTGATTGCCCTGACGTGTTCCTTGGCACAACGCAATAATCAGATTCCGCAAACGCCAGTTCGACCGGTTGCCCTCAATGATCGGGCTTCGCAATCGGTTGGATCGCTCTTTTATCTCAACCGGTTTTAGCTTGAGAGTTTACTTTCATACCAAAACCGGTTCACCTGCCGACCGCTCGTACGCCAGGGGCTGGTGATTTGCGTAAGGGGTCATGCACAACGTCATGGGGGGGGTCAGATCTTGGAATATAGCAAAGCCTTTCAGGGATGCTTGATTGGGAGAGTAGCGGCAGGGCTTACGCGCTACCGCCCTCGCAGAACCGGACTTGGAGTGTTACACCATCCGGCTCCCAGTTTAAGTCATCCACAATGGTTTGGGATATAAGTTGTGCTGGATTCGCAAGGACGGCATCCATGCTCTTAACACCTTGCTGAACTTCGCCCAGTTACAGCTTCGCCTTTGACTTCTTCTATTAATCCATTTGAATAGCAAGCGACTGATCAGGTAAGCGTAGGTACTGATCTGCCTAGCGTTACCACTGACACCGTAGTATGTCACGTGACCCACTAAATGGCGCCGTGCATGTAGCATCATGGCTTTACCGCCTTGCAGTCTAAACTTTGCCAATTTCTGGTTGACCTCTTTGAGCTTTTTGGTGATCCGATCATACTGGATCGTGCGACCCACTAGGAACCGACCTTTGCGGCTCTTGCCCACGTAATGGGTGAAGCCCAAGAAATTGAAAGTCGCCGGACGCTTGGCGCCGTCTTTGCCAAATTCTTTTGCCGCTTGGCTGCCAAAACGGATCAAGGCGGTTTTGCTCGGCTCGACTTCCAAACCGAATTGCTTCAGCCGCTCCTGCATTTCCGTCATAAAGCACTTAGCATCTTCTTCACAGGTGAAGCAGGCTACAAAGTCGTCCGCATATCTGATGACTTTAGCGTTACCCTAGCACATCTTGGCGAATTTCTTCTCAAACCATACATCCAGCAAGTAATGCAGGTAGATGTTGGCCAGCACTGGCGATATCAGACCGCCTTGCGGCGTTCCATTATCGTCATGCCGCAATACCCCATCTTCCAGCACGCCTGCCTTGAGAAAACCCTTGATGATTCTCAGAAATACCGGGTCTTTGATCCTGTATTCCAGAAATTTAATCAGCCAGTCGTGATTGACGTTGTCAAAGAAGCCTTTAATGTCCGCCTCCACGACCCATTGGGTGTTTTCGTTGGTTATCACTTCCGCCAACTTTGCCAGCGCCTGATGAGCGTTTCGGTGTCGCCGGAAGCCATAGGAGCAGCTCCGGAATTCCGGCTCCCAGATCGGTTGCAGTATCTTGGACATCTGCTGTTGTACGATCCGGTCTTCGAAGCTCGGTATGCCCAACGGCCTGACTTTTCCGTCGCTTTTGGGGATGTAGACCCGCCGCGACGGTTTCGGTCGGTAGCTCAGTCTACGCAGGCTTTGTGATAGCGCTTTGATCCGCTCTACCACATCGATCGCATATGCCGCTTTGCTGACGACATCGACTCCCAACGCTTTATGGCCGGGTTGTTCGTCAAAGCACGCCAACAGCTCACGGGAATGACTCAGCAGCCTCATCAGTGCTGTGTACTGCTTTTGCGGGTTGTCCCGCGCCCATTGCGTGAAACGTTCAATTGTTGTTGTCATGCTCAGAGTCCGCCCTGTGTCGGGGCATGTTTCCGTTGATCGTTATCTTAAACCGGTTCCCCTTTGCTCCTGCGGCATTACCCGCATTCGTCGCTACCATACTTCCATACGCTGCCGCTTCCTTTCTTGCTGTTTAGGCTTGTCGGGAAGTGCGTTAACCATCGTCAACGCCAACGCATGGATCTCCTGGGTTACCGCCAATTCTCCATATCAGGCTCGAAACGGCTAACTATCCCGGGTGGAGACATCGGCTTGCCTTAGCGCGGATCGTCTTGTTGCTTGCTGGCATCTTGAAACCATCAGCCCTCTGCAACCAGTCATTTCGGGACTTGTCACCTTCATGGTCGGCATTATCCGTTACCATTACTCCTCGCCTGTTTTCGCGCCTACGCATCAAGCAAGTTGTTGCCAGCTTACCTGCAAGGCTCGATACTCGGCCTGTGGCTAGCAGTTACCGAGGCGGGATTTCCACCCGCTAGAATTTGCGACATTGCCCAGCCGCAACCAAGACCTGACCCTATTCTTCTTGACCCTATTCTTCTTAGCTGAGAGCTTGCCGGGCACGGGTTTCACAAACTTCGGAGGCGTATTCGCAATCCCGGCCGCCTCGAAGGCCTGATGAAAGCAGGAAACCCGATAGCTGCATAGTCTTTCGTCGCACCAAAAAATGACCAGATACACAGCAAACCAGTATCATGCGAAGATTGTAAACCGGTATCCAACCTAGATGACACACCCATGTTCCGTAACAATCGCTTATTCAGATTGATCATCAGCAGTTGTCTGGATCTGGCGCCGATTTTACTGGTGGTGCTGGCGTTTCAGTTGCTGGTAATTCGCCAGCCCATCCCCAATGTAGCGGAATTGATTGCCGGCTCCCTGTTAGTGGTGCTCGGCTTGACCTTTTTCATGCTGGGCTTGGAACAAAGCCTGTTTCCGGTCGGTGAATCGATGGCCAACGCCTTCGCCCGCAAAGGTAGCGTGTTCTGGTTATTGGTATTTGCGTTTTGCTTAGGCTTCGGCACAACCATTGCTGAACCCGCGCTGATTGCCATCACCACCAAAGCCGCCGATATTGCCAGCGGTGCGCACTTGATCGAGGCGGGTGACGAAGCGGCACAGCGCTATGCCTTAGGTTTGCGTCTAACCGTGGCGACGTCTGTTGGTTTTGCCATCGTCGTCGGTGTGTTGCGTATTCTGATGGGCTGGCCCTTACATTTTTTCATCCTCATCGGCTACGTTGCCGTCATTGCCATGACGCCGTTCGCACCCAAGGAAATCATCGGCATCGCCTATGATTCCGGCGGCGTCACCACCTCGACCATTACCGTACCCTTGGTAACAGCGTTGGGCATCGGCTTGGCCAATTCCATCAAGGGCCGCAATCCGATCACGGACGGCTTCGGGCTGATTGCCTTTGCCTCCTTGACGCCGATGATTTTTGTGATGGCCTTTGGCATGCTGGCATGATCAACTGGCTGCAACAATTTTTAGCAACTCTATTGGAAACCGGGCGCGACGTGCTGCCGATTGTGGCCATTATCATCGGTTTTCAATTGTTAGTGATACGCAAACCCTTGGCTCACCCCAGCAAGACCCTACTCGGGTTTTTTAACGTTTTGCTCGGCATCACTTTTTTCCTGGACGGCTTGAAAATTGCCTTGTTTCCATTGGGCGAGCTGATGGCAAGCCAACTAACGGCACCAGCGTTTCTAAATATCATTGACAGCACGGCGGCCCTGGATTGGCGGAATTATGGCTGGGTTTATCTGTTCGGCGCCAGCATAGGCTTTGCCACTACCCTAGCGGAACCTTCTTTGCTGGCGGTCGCAATCAAAGCCGAGGAGATTTCCGGCAAGGCTATTAGTGCTTGGGGTCTGCGATTAGCCGTATCAGTCGGCGTAGCGTTTGGCATCGGCTTGGGTACCTTTCGCATCATCAGCGGTACCGAGCTTTATTACTACATCGTGGTCGGTTATGTCGTAGTACTGGTTCAAACCTTGTTCGCACCCAAGTTGATTATCGGCTTGGCTTACGATTCGGGAGGTGTCACTACTTCGACTGTCACGGTACCATTAGTGACAGCGCTGGGCTTGGGGCTTGCATCAACTATTCCGGGCCGAAACCCCCTCTTAGACGGATTTGGTTTGGTGGCTTTCGCCAGCTTGTTTCCGATTATCACTGTTCTCGGCTATGCTCAGCTCGCCGAGTGGCGTAGCAAAGGACGTCAATCCAATCAAAATTGAGGTTTACCATGCGTTTTAAACTCATCATTGCTTTTGTAGATGACACCAAAACCGAGTTGGTGCTAGATACTGCTCGTAAAAGCGGGGCCAAGGGGGCCACGGTGATTAACCAGGCCCGCGGCGAGGGTATCAAGCAATCTAAAACATTTTTCGGCCTAACCCTGGAGGTGCAACGGGACGTTTTATTGTTTCTAGTTGAAGAGCATTTGAGTCGCTATATATTGGAAAAAATCGCCAAGGCAGGCGAATTCGACACCCGACCGGGTTCGGGTATCGCCTTTAAAATCGATGTAGAAGACGCCATAGGCGTGATGCATCAGGTCGAACAACTCACTCAAGAATTGGAAGATGAAATATGATCGATAACGCCAAAATTATCCGCGTCAGAGATATCATGAGAACCGACTTCGCCAGTATTCATGGCTCCGAAACGGTTAAGGACGCACTGATCAAAATGAAATCCAATAAAACCTCGGTGCTGGTAGTGGAAAAACGTCATGAATTTGATGATTACGGTCTGATAACCAGCGGAGACATTGCCCGGCATGTGCTGGCAAAGGATAAAGCGCCGGACCGAGTCAACGTTTATGAGATCATGACCTGCCCGGTTATCCAGGTAAATCCAGAGATGGATATTCGGCATTGCTCGCGCTTGTTTTCAAACTATAACTTGGTGCGCGCGCCCGTCATCGAACACGGTAAGGTAATTGGCATGGTCAGTCCCAACGCCTTGGTGTTGGATGGCATGTACAAGAATCTGTAGGGCCCATTTTGATGTGTTTAAAGTGGATTTACGCAACCGGCTGGTTAGCGTTAATGACAACGAAATTCATCTCACCCCGATTCAATATCGCTTGCTGTGTGTATTGATTAAACACGCCTGCAAGGTTTTGACACATCAGCAGATTTTGAAGGAAGTGTGGGGGCCGTCGTATCAGGAGAATCCCCATTATTTACGGATTTACATGAGTCAACTGCGGCAAAAGCTGGAAAGCGATCCGACTCAGCCCAAATACCTGCTGACCGAGTCGGGTGTGGGTTATCGATTTAAAGTGAGCTGGGCGCACTGCTCCAGCGGCTGAATGGAAGCCTGCCTAATAGCTAGCTTCTACACGGTTTCTGCCGTATTGCTTAGCTTGGTACATGGCGGCATCGGCGCGTTTGATCAAGGTTTCCGGGCTATCGCTACCTTTTAATGACGCGCCCCCTAAACTTGCGGTCAAACTCAATACATCCATGCCATAGGCTAAGGTGTGCGACTCAATGTCCGCACGCAGGCGTTCGCCGATTACCATCGCCCCGTCGATATTGGTGTCGCTTAACAAAATCACGAACTCTTCACCGTCAAACCGAAACACCGCATCGCTGCCGCGCACCGTATCTTTCAACCAACTAGCCAACGATGACAAAGCCAAGTCGCCGCACGCGTGTCCATACTGGTGGTTGATATTTTTAAAATGATCGACGTCGACAAAAATCAAGGACAAATGCTGTGGATTGCGCTCAGCACGTTTAATCTCGCGCATCAGGCAGTCGTTAAAGGCGGTGCGATTGTTGGTTTTGGTTAAAGGGTCGGTAAACGCCATTTTCAAGGCTTGTTGAAA
>FSSH01000691.1_pt2 | contig 32076 bp, 34 predicted proteins | sample 1166101 | NCBI WGS metagenome assembly FSSH01 (sample SAMEA32972668, study PRJEB13176) | freshwater metagenome | biome: Drinking water system; feature: Biomass in drinking water that filtered by 0.45 um membrane; material: drinking water | place: USA | collected 2012-12-20 | depth 0 m
TCCATGGATGCCGTCGAAGCGGCCAATTCGGGACATCCCGGGATGCCGATGGGCATGGCTGACGCTACCACGGTGCTGTTCAATCGTTTCATGCGCATTGATCCGACCCAGCCGCTCTGGGCGGATCGCGACCGGTTCGTGCTCAGCGCAGGCCACGGTTCGATGCTGCTTTATGCAGTGCACAATCTGCTCGGCTATGACGACATGCCGATGGACGAGATCAGGAACTTCCGCAAACTCGGTAGCCGGACTGCGGGTCATCCAGAATATGGCCACGCCGCAGGCATCGAAACAACGACCGGCCCGCTCGGCCAAGGCATCGCAACTGCCGTCGGCATGGCGTTGGCGGAACGGATGCTCAACGCGCGGTTCGGCGACGATCTGGTCGATCACCGCACTTTTGTGATCGCAGGCGATGGCTGCCTGATGGAAGGGATCAGTCACGAAGCGATCGACCTTGCCGGTCATCTTGGGTTGGGCGGGTTGATCGTGCTGTGGGACGACAACCGGATCACGATTGACGGCGCGACTGATCTCTCGACTTCGCTCGATCAACAGCAAAGGTTCGCTGCAGCTGGCTGGCATGTGATTTCGGTTGACGGCCATGATCGCGAGGCCGTTGGACGCGCTCTTGCCGAGTCCTGCGGGGATCAACGGCCATCGCTGATCGCTTGCCGCACGATCATTGGTTTTGGTGCACCCACCAAACAGGGTACATCGGCCACGCATGGCTCGCCGCTTGGTGCGGACGAGATTGCCGCCACACGGCAAGCGCTGGGTTGGAACCATCCGGCTTTTGAGGTGCCTGCTGACGTCGCCGATGCCTGGCTTGCAATCTCGAAGCGGGGTTCTGAAACCCGACAGGAATGGCAAGAGCGGCTGGACAACAGCGAGCAGAAAAATGCCTTCCTGATGCACTATTCGCGCGACAACGCGCCGTTGCTGGCGGCAATGGAAGCCTATCGGCGTGAATTGCTCGAAACCCGCCCCAAACTCGCGACGCGCAAAGCGTCGGAACGTGCGCTGGAAGTCATCAACGCGGTGTTGCCAGATACAGTCGGCGGGTCAGCCGACCTGACGGGCTCGAATAATACGCGAACAAAGGCGATGCGTCCGGTGTCTCGCGACGACTTCTCGGGCAGCTACATTCACTACGGCATTCGCGAACACGGTATGGCGGCGGCCATGAACGGTATTTCATTGCATGGCGGTCTGCGCCCGTATGGCGGAACCTTCCTGGCATTTTCGGACTATTGCAGGGGTGCGATCAGGCTGTCCGCGCTGATGCGGCAGCCCGTTGTTTATGTGATGACGCACGATAGCATCGGTCTGGGCGAAGACGGCCCGACTCACCAGCCCGTGGAACAAGTCGCGTCGCTCCGCGCGATGCCAAACATTAACGTCTTCCGTCCGGCCGATGCGCTGGAAACGGCCGAAGCGTGGGAATGTGCGCTGACAAATGCGGAGACGCCCTCAATTCTTTGCCTTTCCCGGCAGGATTTGCCGTTCTTGCGCGATGCGGCGGATAGCCAGAATCAAAGCGCGCGTGGTGCATATTTGCTTTCCGATCCGGGGCGCAACCGTGATCTGACGCTGATCGCCACCGGTTCGGAAGTGTCAATCGCGGTGGAGGCGGCCGAGAGGCTGGCGTCCGACGGATTGGCTGTCGCCGTGGTTTCTGCGCCGTGCTTCGACATTTTCGCGCAGCAGGATGCTGAATATCGTGCGGCAATCCTGGGCTCGGCGCCGCGCATTGGCATCGAGGCAGGCGTATCATTCGGCTGGGCCGAATGGCTGGGGAGCGAAGCGGCATTCGTCGGCATGACAAGCTTCGGTGCCTCCGGTCCAGCGGCCGAGCTTTATCGCTATTTTGGGATCACCGTCGATCGGGTCGTCGTCGAAGGGCAAAGACTGATCAAGGAAAGACTGGAAAAAGAGGCATGACAGTTAGAGTTGGAATCAACGGCTTTGGCCGGATTGGGCGTAATGTCCTGCGAGCCATCCACGAATCGGGCCGCGACGATATCGAAGTCGTCGCCATCAACGATCTGGGTTCAGCCGAGTTCAATGCGCACTTGCTGCGCTATGACAGCGTGCATGGGAAATTTGCCGGCACCGTCACGGTCGCGGGCGACACGATCGATATCGGCCTTGGCAATCCCATTCGCGTAACTGCCGAGCGTGATCCGGCAGCTTTGCCGTGGGGCGATGTCGATGTCGCATTGGAGTGTACGGGTATTTTTACGGCCCGTGAAAAAGCCGCCTTGCACCTGAAGAATGGCGCGAAGCGCGTGTTGGTTTCAGCGCCAGCGGCAGGCGCGGATAAAACCATCGTTTATGGCGTGAATCACAACACGCTGGCCGCTGCGGACCAGGTCGTCTCCTGCGCTTCCTGCACGACAAACTGCCTCGCTCCTGTCGCTGCGGTTCTGCACCGGTCGGTGGGGATCGAGAAGGGGTTCATGACCACGATCCATAGTTACACCGGTGACCAGCCAACGCTTGATGCGTTCCACAGCGATCCCTACCGGGCACGCGCAGCGGCCATGTCGATGATCCCGACGTCGACCGGCGCGGCGAAGGCTGTTGGACTGGTGTTGCCCGATCTCAACGGCAAGCTCGATGGTGTTGCGATCCGTGTGCCGACGCCAAATGTTTCCGTGGTCGACCTGACGTTCGAGGCAAGCCGCGATACCACGGCGGAGGAAATCAACGCCGCAATCCGCCAGGCAGCCAACGGCGATCTCGCGGACATTCTGGGCTTCACCGACGAGCCGCTGGTGTCGATCGACATGACGCACGATCCACGCTCGTCGATCGTCCACATGGATCAGACTAAAGTTATCGGCGGGCGCTTCTGCCGCATCATGTCCTGGTATGACAATGAATGGGGCTTCTCTAACCGGATGGCCGATGTCGCGGTGGCGATGGGGCGTCTTGGCCAATGACGCCGCGATCAATTCATGAGATGGAAATCTCGGGCCGCAGGCTGGTCATCCGTGCCGATCTGAACGTGCCGATGAAGGCAGGCCGCGTGACCGACGCGACCCGCATCGAACGGTTTGCAGAAGGGCTGAAACCCCTACTGGCAAAGGGTGCATCCGCCGTCATACTCTCACATCTCGGGCGACCGGACGGCAAACGGTCCGTTGAACTGACCCTGGGACCGGTCGCCGAAGTGCTGGGCGAATTTCTCGATTCGCCAGTTGCATTTACCAGCGTCATCAGTGGAGCAGCTGCCTCAAAAATTGCAGCCGGTCTCCCGGCTGGTGAGGTACTGGTGTGTGAGAATTTGCGGTTCGACCCGCGAGAAGAAGCCAATTGCGCGACGCTCGGCGCAGAACTGGCGGAACTCGGCGATATATTCGTCAACGATGCGTTTTCCTGCGCGCACCGGGCTCATGCATCGACTGTCGCCGTCTCCGATTTTTTGCCGTCTGCGGCCGGACCGCTCATGCTGGCCGAAATTGAGGCGCTTCGACAAGCGTTGGAGGTGCCGGAACGGCCGGCAGTAGCGTTGGTTGGCGGATCGAAAGTGTCGAGCAAAATCGATGTGCTCACCCATCTGGTTGGCAAGATTGACGCGTTGATCGTCGGTGGTGGCATGGCCAATACATTCCTTGCCGCGGCGGGCGTGCCGATGGGCAAGTCGCTTCACGAACCTGGACAGTTTGAAACAGTCCGAGAAATTCTTGCAGCGGCACGCGCCAGCGGATGTGAAATCATTCTGCCCGTCGATATCGTCTGGTCTGATCGGCTTGAGACCGGTGCAACTGCACATATCGCCGAAATCGGCGACTGTCCCGATCATGGGATGATCCTTGACGCTGGACCGCGCTCGATCGAGCGCATCTGGGACGTCATCGGCACAGCAAAAACCATCCTGTGGAACGGCCCTTTGGGTGCATTTGAAATCGAGCCATTCGAACATGCCACACAGGTGGTCGCAATTGAGGTCGCGCGGTTGACCCGCGAAGGTGCGATCCGTTCGATTGCCGGGGGGGGCGACACCGTCGCTGCGCTCAATGCCGCTGGAGTAACCGACGACTTCACCTACGTCTCGACTGCCGGTGGCGCATTTCTCGAATGGCTGGAGGGTAAGGAACTGCCCGGCGTCGCAGCGCTCAAATCACTTCAGCAGGCTTGATAGAACAGGAGATAGCACCATGGCGTTTATTACCCTTCGGCAATTGCTCGATCACGCGGCCGAGCGTGGTTATGGCGTGCCGGCCTTTAACATCAACAATATGGAACAAGGTCTCGCGATTCTTGATGCGGCGCGAGACACGAATTCGCCGGTGATCATTCAGGCCAGCAGAGGCGCTCGCAGCTACGCGGGCGACATCATGCTGCGCAAAATGATTGAAGGATTGGTGGAAATGTATCCCGAAATCCCGATCTGCCTGCACCAAGATCATGGCAACAATGTGCAGACTTGCCTCTCGGCGATCCAGAATGGCTTCACCTCGGTGATGATGGACGGGTCGTTGAAAGATGATGCCAAAACACCGGCCGACTATGACTATAATGTCAATGTCACCCGCCAAGTCGTGCAGCTCGCGCATATGGTGGGAGCTTCGGTCGAGGGCGAGCTCGGTTGTCTTGGCTCGCTGGAGACGGGCGAAGGCGAAGCTGAAGACGGTCACGGTTTTGAGGGCAAGCTCGACAAGTCGATGCTTGTGACCGACCCTGACGAGGCGCAGCGCTTCGTGCTGGAAACCGGCGTCGATGCGCTCGCGGTCGCGATCGGCACAAGCCATGGCGCTTATAAGTTCACCCGCAAGCCAACCGGAGACGTGTTGGCGATGGACATTATCGAGGCGATTCACGCCAAGTTGCCAAACACCCATATCGTGATGCACGGCTCATCGTCCGTTCCTGGGGAGTGGCAACAGATATTCAATGACCACGGCGGCGAGATGCGTGAAACCTATGGTGTGCCGGTCGAAGACATTGTGCGGGGCATCAAACACGGCGTTCGCAAAATCAACATCGACACCGATCTGAGACTGGCGGCTGCGGCCGAGTTTCGGCGGATCGCCGTTACATCGAAATCAGAATTCGATCCTCGGAAATTCCTCAAGCCAGCCATGGATGCCATGCGAAAAGTTTGTGCTGATCGGTTTGAGGCATTTGGCACGGCTGGAAATGCAGCGGGCATTAAACCGCTACCAATGAGCGAGATGGCAAAATCCTACGCGCGGGGTGCGCTCAACCCCTCACCAGCCCTGCCGCAAGCAGCTTGAATAAGGAGAATAATCATGAATGACCTCACCGACACCAAAGCAATCCCGGAGAAATCACGGTATTCCGCAGGAGTAATGGAATACAAAAAAATGGGCTATTGGGAGCCCGACTATGTTCCCAAGGTGACCGACGTGATTGCTCTGTTCCGGGTCACGCCACAGGAAGGGGTTGATCCCGAAGAAGCTTCAGCCGCAATCGCTGGCGAGAGCTCGACCGCGACCTGGACCGTTGTCTGGACCGACCGGTTGACGGCGTGCGATAAGTACCGTGCGAAATGCTATCGCGTCGATCCGGTACCTAACACGACTGATCAGTATTTCGCCTGGATCGCCTATGATATCGATCTTTTCGAAGGCGGATCAATCGCCAATCTGACCGCATCGATCATCGGCAATGTCTTCGGGTTCAAAGCCGTCAAGGCTTTGCGGCTCGAAGACATGCATATCCCAGTCGCGTATCTGAAGACCTTTCAGGGCCCAGCGACGGGCGTTGTTGTCGAGCGTGAGCGCATGGACAAGTTCGGACGCCCGCTCCTAGGTGCGACGACCAAGCCAAAGCTCGGTCTGTCGGGCCGCAATTATGGCCGTGTCGTTTATGAAGGGTTGAAGGGTGGCCTCGATTTCATGAAGGATGACGAGAATATCAACTCGCAGCCGTTCATGCACTGGCGTGATCGTTTCCTCTACGTGATGGAGGCGGTAAACAAAGCACAGGCTGAGACCGGCGAAGTCAAGGGCCATTATCTCAACGTCACCGCTGGGACGATGGAAGAAATGTATGCTCGCGCCGAATTCGCAAAGGAACTTGGCTCGATCATCATCATGATCGATCTGGTCATCGGCTACACGGCCATCCAGTCCATGGCGCTCTGGGCGCGCAAGAACGACATGATCCTGCATCTCCACCGCGCCGGCAACTCAACCTACAGTCGACAGAAAAATCACGGGATGAACTTTAGGGTGATCTGCAAATGGATGCGGATGGCAGGCGTTGACCATATCCATGCTGGTACCGTGGTCGGAAAGCTTGAAGGCGATCCCCTAATGATCAAAGGCTTTTATGACACGTTGCTGGGCGAAAATGTGCCGGCCAATTTGCAGCATGGCCTGTTTTTTGATCAAGATTGGGCGAGCCTCAACAAATGTATGCCGGTCGCCTCTGGAGGTATTCATGCTGGCCAAATGCACCAGCTGATCCACCATCTGGGCGAAGATGTGGTGCTGCAATTCGGTGGTGGTACGATCGGGCACCCGATGGGCATTCAGGCCGGGGCGACAGCCAACCGGGTTGCGCTCGAGGCGATTATCCAGGCGCGGAATGAAGGGCGTGATTATCTGGCCGAAGGGCCGGAAATTCTTGCCGCTGCTGCGCGCTGGTGTTCGCCGCTACGCGCTGCGCTCGACACGTGGAAAGGCGTGACGTTTGATTATGCATCAACCGACACCGCTGACTTCGTTCCCACTGCAACTGCTTCGTAAGGAATTTTACCATGAGAATCACACAAGGAACATTCAGCTTTCTGCCCGATTTCACTGACGAACAGATTTCGGCTCAGGTTCAATATTGCCTCGACAATGGCTGGGCGCTCAATTTCGAATATACCGATGATCCACATCCCCGGAATACCTATTGGGAAATGTGGGGCATCCCGCTGTTCGACATCGCCGACGCAGCCGGGGTCATGATGGAGCTGGCGGCGTGCCGGAAAGTTCATGCCGGTACCAACTATATCCGGATGACTGCTTTCGATTCGTCGCATGGCTGGGAGTCCATCCGCCTGTCGATGATCACCGATCGGCCGGCACATGAGCCGGGCTTCATGGTGGAACGGCAAGAGCAAGCGGGACGGCGCATCGCTTATACCACGCGGGCTTATGTCACCACGCGACCTGCCGGTGAGCGTTACACCTAAGTGCTTGAGTCTGCGCCGTCCTTTAGGCGGCGGCGCAGGCTCCAGCCAAGCTGATCTAATAGACTGTTACCTGGAAGGCCGCAAAGGCGATGACGATTTCGACCCCATCAAACTCTCCGCCGACCGATGCCGCCAGCGATCCTGCGATTGATCTGGCCGTGCAGGACGTTGTGCCCGAAAGTGTTGATCTGGCCGAAGAGTTCGAGTCTTCCGGCGTCCGCGAGGTCATGGAAGAACTTGATAAAACGCTGATCGGTCTGGCACCGGTAAAGCAACGCATCCGAGAGACTGCGGCGCTGCTGCTGGTAGACCGGGCGCGCAAGCGGTTTGGCCTTGCGCATTCAGTTCCAACCTTGCACATGTCCTTCACCGGCAATCCTGGAACCGGGAAAACGACAGTCGCGCTGCGGATGGCCGATTTGCTGCATCGTTTGGGCTATGTCCGAAAAGGGCATCTCGTCACCGTCACACGCGACGATTTGGTCGGTCAGTATATCGGGCATACGGCACCAAAAACAAAAGACATGATCAAAAAGGCGATGGGCGGGGTGCTGTTCATCGATGAAGCCTATTATCTCTATCGCCCCGAAAATGAGCGCGACTATGGCCAGGAAGCGATCGAAATATTGCTCCAAGCGATGGAGAATGATCGGGACGATCTGGTGGTCATTCTCGCCGGATATGCAGACCGCATGGACCGCTTCTTCAACAGCAATCCGGGATTTCGGTCACGCGTTGCGCACCACATCGATTTCCCTGACTATTCAGACGCTGAACTTCAGCAAATCTCCGAACTGATGGTTACGGAGCAAAACTACGAATTTTCTGACAAAGCGCTCACGGCAATGGCCGAGTATATCAATTTGCGTCGCAAACAGTCGCATTTTGCCAACGCCCGGTCGATCCGCAACGCGATTGACCGGATGCGGTTGCGGCAGGCCAATCGCCTGCTTCAAGCAAACGCCGGACCGGTCGGGCGGAAAGACTTGATCACGCTGGAAGAGGGCGATGTGCGCGCCAGCCGTGTGTTTACCGGCGGCCTCGACAGTGACGCTAAACCTATCTTACCAAGCGCGGAGGATTGACAATGAGCTTTGACCGGAACGTCAAAATTGCTCCATCCATACTGAGCGCGGACTTCGCCGATTTCGGTGCTGAATGCCGAGCGATCGAGGCGCAAGGGTGCGACTGGGTGCATGTCGATGTCATGGATGGCCATTTCGTCCCCAACATCACGTTCGGACCGCAGCTCTGCAAGGCCATTCGCCCGCACATTAAAACGGTGATGGATGTGCATCTGATGATTGCGCCTGTCGATCAATATATCGAAGCATTTGCGCAAGCTGGTGCCGATTTCCTTACCGTTCACGCCGAAGCGGGTCCTCATCTCGACCGAACGCTGCAAGCGGTTCGCGCGGCCGGAGCTAAGGCCGGTGTGTCGCTCAACCCCTCGACTCCGCCCGAAGCGATTGAGTTCGTTCTCGACCGCATCGACCTGATCCTCGTGATGACCGTGAATCCAGGCTTTGGCGGCCAGAGCTTTATCGAGGCCATGGTTCCTAAAATTGAAAGGCTACGCGCTATGGTTGGCGACAGACCTATTCATATTCAAGTCGATGGTGGTGTGACGCCACTAACAGCGCCGGCAGTTGTTGCAGCTGGTGCCGATGTTCTTGTGGCAGGGTCTGCCGTGTTTCGGGGCGGTTCGGTGAACAACCCTGCACCCTATGGCGAAAATATAAGCGCTATTCGTAACGCTGTTGCTGCGGCCTCGGCAGGCACATCAGTCTGATGTCGGAGGTGTGGCAAAGCAGGCTAGGAGCCGTGCGCAGCATCATTTTTGATCTCGACGGCACGTTGGTTGATAGTGCGCCAGATTTGCACGCGGCGGCCAATAGACTGCTTGCGGATATGGGGCGGGAACCGCTTTCGCTCGACACTGTTGCCGGTTTCGTCGGCAACGGTGTCGGGAAGCTTGTTCGGCGCTGCCTCGAAGCGACTGGCGGCGTCTATGACCTTGATGAGGCGGTAGCGCTTTTCAATGAGCATTATGCGTGGGCGCCAGCAGATCTGACGCTCGTTTACGAGGGTGTCCCAGAATTGCTGAAGCACCTTGCGGATCTTGGTTTTTCACTCGGTGTCTGCACAAACAAGCCTCGTGGATTTGCGGTGACTATCCTGACGAAGCTTGGCTTGCTGCCCTTTTTCTCGGACGTGACTGGCGGCGACTCAATCGGGCGGCTCAAGCCAGATTCCGCGATGCTGCTGCACTGTATGGAGCAACTGGGATCGGATAGGCACTCGACGCTCTACATCGGCGACAGCGAGGTCGATAACGAAACAGCGCTCCGGGCTGAAGTACCGCTCGCGCTGTTTGCAAACGGATACCGCAAGTCGCCGTTGGCCGATTTTTCGACCGTCCTGATCTTTGAACACCATAGCGAACTCATGCAGTTCTCGGCTTTTCAGCGGGTTGCGACCCCATGACGCTTTCGGCCTTGATATTCGATGTTGATGGCACTTTGGCTGAAACCGAAGACCTTCATCGCCGGGCTTTCAACATCAGCTTCACGGCCGCCGGACACGAATGGTTTTGGGATGTTCCGCTCTATCGCGAGTTGCTCAAAGTGACGGGCGGAAAGGAGCGAATTCGCGCTTTCGTTGATCAGTATTTTAGCGCAACGACGCTCGACAATGATGCGGTGACAGCCCTTCATCGGGCAAAGACACGAACATATGAAAGAATGGTCGCGCAGGAAGGCCTGCATCTTCGGCCTGGTGTAATGGCTTTGATCGATGCCGCGCGCTCAAGCGGGCTTAAGCTGGCTGTCGCGACTACCACCAATCTGCCAAATGTAGATGCGCTTTGCCAGTCGGTATGGCGCCAACCAGCGTCGGCAATATTTGATGTCATTGCCGCCGGAGATGAAGCCCCGCGCAAAAAACCCGCTCCCGATGTTTACAACATTGCGCTTGAGCGATTGGGCTTGGCTCCTTCGGAATGTATCGCCTTCGAGGATAGCCGCAATGGTGTGATTTCGGCCAAGGCAGCGGGATTGCGCGTTGTGTTGACACCCAGTCAATATTCGGCGGGCGAAGATGTCGCGCAAGCTGACCTGTTGATCGATGATCTGACGAAGTTGGATTTTGAACAATTGTTTCGCGGGCAGTTGAAAAGCGCCACTGCGGACCTAGAATAAGGCCATGGCTGACGGGAAGCGCTGAGCGACGATATAGCCACCGAGCCCGCACGTTACGAAGCCAATAGCCATCTGGAAACTCCGGTTGACCATCGTTAACCGATCCGCTGAACGCGATAGGGGTATGGCGATTACCGCACTGAGCGCCGCCATTCCAACGACCGAACCCAGCCCAAAGATCAAAATATAGACCATGCCCCACCAAGGCGATTCCAATGTGGAGGCAGTGAGCACGACCAGTGCCGCCGACCCCGCCACACCGTGAACCAACCCGATAGAAAAAGTGCGCCATGGAATGTTTCTCGGGTGCCAGTGGTCATGACGACTGATGGCATGTGCCGCCGCTTCCCCGCGATGCGAATGCGCGTGAAAGTGCGGCAATTCCGCTTCGTGTTTGTGCGCGTGGAAATGTACCCGATCGCGCCACAGCCGATAAATCAGGTTGCTGCCCAGCAACACTAGCATGACCCCGACCACCAGTTCAAGCAAGCTCGAAATGGAATCCCGAATGCTGCTGGCCAACAGCAGGCACGCACCGCCGATGAGAAACAGGGTAAGTGTGTGGCCGATGCCCCAGGCGACGCCGTGCCGGATAATTGATCGCGAGCTCTTCTTTTCGGCAGCGATGCTGGCAACTGCTGCGACATGGTCAGCCTGAATTGCATGTTGCACGCCAACAAGAAAACCAAGCAAAAGGCTGGAGAGAAGCACGAGCGCGAAGCTATTCTTGCGCTTCGGCAAGGTGCCGGCGAAGCCAATCATACCACTGGGTCAGTCCTTCTCCGGTTTTCGCCGAAAGTTGGATCACCTCGACAGTGGGGTTGACGGCACGGGCAGAGGCAACCAGCTCGTCAATATCGAGATCGAGATGGGGCAAGAGGTCGGTCTTGTTGACGATTACCAGCTCTGCCGCCTTGAACATATGCGGGTATTTGAGCGGCTTGTCCTCTCCTTCGGTAACAGAGAGAATCGCGACTTTCGCGCGCTCGCCCAAGTCGAACAAAGAGGGGCACACCAAGTTACCGACATTTTCGACGAATACGACCGTTCCCGGGCGTGGCTTGAGCTCTTGCAAAGCCTTTTCGATCATGTCTGCTTCAAGGTGGCACCCAGTTCCGGTATTGACCTGAACCGAAGGCGCGCCTGCCGCTGCAATCCGGGCACCGTCGTTCAAGGTGGCCTGATCGCCCTCGATCACCGTTATGCCAATTTCCGAGCCAAGATCGCGAATCGTTCTTTCGAGCAGCGACGTCTTGCCGGAACCGGGCGAACTGACCAGATTGAGCATCAGCACCTCGCGCCCTGCCAACCATGCCCGATTGCGTTCGGCAAGCGAGTCGTTCTTCGCGAGGATCGACTGTTGCAGGCTGACGATGTTCCCATGGTTGTGATCGCCATGCAGGTGATCGTGTTGGTGCCCGTGGTCATGTCCGTCGTGGCTATGATCATGTGCATCGTGACTATGGCCGTGATCATGGTGGTGATGGCCATGTTCGTGATGGTCGTTCGGACCGTGGCGATGATCGCCTTGAGCCGGCGTCGCCAAGCCTGTTGCTAGGTCAACAACCGAACCGGTGTTGATATTGGTCATTGTCGCTTTCGCCTGATCGGAACATCCGCAATCGACACACATGGCTTTTCTCCATTAAAATATACTAGCAAGCAGCTTGGCTAGTCAAAACCTGACTGGCCTCCTCGCTATATTCAAATTCGCGTATTTTCAGTTCTTCGCCCGCTAGCCGCTCCACGTCGCGACTACCGCACGCGCAGGACATGATCAGGGCAGGCATGGCAAATTCTGTTCCACAGGACCGGCATTTTCCCAGTCCGTCAATCTCGTTCAATTCGAGCACCGCCTTTTCAAGCGCGGTGCCTTGCGCAACAATATCAAAACAAAAGCTGATCGATCGCGCGTCAAGGCCTGCCAGCTTGCCGATATCAAGCGCGACGCGTTTCACTGCCCTGCCTTTTGCGTGATCGGCCACAATACTGACGATATTCCGAGTAATGCCAAGCTCATGCATCGATGTATCCTCAACAAATTCTTGGCAATTGTTCGCCAACAAGCATGTCGACGATGCGTCGTCCGCCAAAGACGGTTTGCATGACCACCCGGCCAGGCTTGTCCTTCCCCGCGCGCCCGATGAGCGCCGCGCCAGTGCCCAAGGGATGAGCACGCAGCGCCTGCAGCGCTTGCTCGATCTCTGCTTCGGGCACCGCGATGACGATCTTGCCTTCGTTCGCCAAGTAAAGCGGATCGAGTCCGAGAATTTCGCAAAAGCCGCGAACCTCGGCGCGCAAAGGTGTCGCCGCTTCATCAATTTCGATAGAAACGCCTGACGCTTCAGCCATTTCGTTGAGGACAGTGGCTATGCCTCCGCGCGTTGCGTCGCGAATGCAACGAGTGCCGGGGGCCGCCGCAAGCAAACTGCGGATCAATTCATGCAAACCCGCGCAATCGCTTTCGATTTCGGAATCGAGCGCCATGTCGCCGCGTGCGCACATGATGGCCGCGCCATGGTCGCCGAGCAGGCCGTTGACCAATAAGCCATCGCCCGGCGCTATGCTGTCGATACGAAGATCGATTTCGGGCGGGATCACGCCAATCCCGGTTGTGGTAATGAACAGTTTGTCGCAGGCGCCGCTTTGCACGACCTTGGTGTCGCCGGTGACGATCGTCACGCCGCAGGAGCGCGCCGCTTCGGCCATTGATGTGGCAACACGCCTGAGGACATCAACCGATAGCCCCTCTTCGATCACAACAGCACAGGACAAATACAGCGGAATGGCTCCACCGACCGCAAGATCATTCACCGTCCCGAAGACCGCCAGCTTGCCGATATCGCTTCCCGGAAAGAACAAGGGATCGACGACATAGGAGTCGGTCGTAAAGGCGAGGCGGTCCCCGTGTCGCGCCAGCGACGCCAAGTCAAACCGGGCTTGATCTTCCAGAAATGGCGCTGACCCGTCGTCAAATTCCCGGATGAAAACATCGTCGATCAGGTCTTTCATGGCCTTGCCTCCGCCGCCATGGGCAAGTGTCACGTTGCGCAAGCTGACCCGCCCCAGAACGCGCCGGTTCGCGATGGTTTGTGTGGTCATACGACCATGTCCGCATCAGCGGGACTTTGTCGGGTGATACCCCCATATTGATAATAAGCCGCGCATGCCCCTTCGGACGAAACCATTAGCGCCCCGACTGGCGTTTCCGGCGTACAGGCAGTGCCGAACACTTTGCATTGCCAGGGCTTGAGGACGCCTTTTAGGACTTCACCGCATTGGCAGGAACTGGGATCTGCAATGCTGATGTTGGGTAGCGCATAACGCTTTTCCGCGTCAAAGCGGGCATAGGCTTCCTTTAATCGCACCCCCGAATGATCAATCGATCCCAGCCCGCGCCATTCAAAAAAATCGCGTAACTCGTATACTTTTCCAATGGCCTCCAAAGCTGGGGGATTGCCGTGTTCGGGTACAATGCGGGCATATTGGTTCTCGACCTCGGCGCGCTTTTCAACAATCTGTTTTAATACCATCCAGATCGACTGGAGCACATCGAGCGGTTCAAACCCGGCCACCACCATAGGTCTTTTGTAATAATCGGCGATGAATGCGTATGGCGAATTACCGATCACCATCGATACATGCCCCGGTCCTAAAAAACCGTCGAGCTGCAGGTCCGGACTGTCAAGTATGGCCTTGACCGTCGGGACAATGGTAATGTGATTGCAGAAGATTGAGAAGTTGGTGATGCCTTCTGCCTCGGCTTGCAAAATGGTGAATGCCGTGGCCGGCATGGTCGTCTCGAAGCCAAGGGCAAAGAAGACAACATCTTGATCTGGATGCTTCCGCGCCAGAGCGAGCGCGTCGAGTGGCGAGTAGACCATTCTGACATCGGCGCCCGCCGCTTTGGCTTGCAGCAGGCTCTTTTTCGAACCCGGAACGCGCATGGCATCACCAAAGGTGGTGAAGATCATGCCGGGCCGCTCGGCAATCGCCACACAATCATCGACGCGCCCCATCGGCAGCACACAAACGGGGCAACCCGGACCGTGGATCAGTTCGATTGATGGCGGCAACATGCCCTCGAGTCCATAGCGGAAGATGGAATGGGTGTGTCCGCCGCACACCTCCATGATATTGAGCGGCCGCTTTTTCGTGATCTCGATACTATCCGCAAGCTGGCGAATCTCTCGCAACAGTATCTGGGCCTTTTCGCGATCGCGGAATTCGTCAGCATATTTCATCTTCAGGCTCCTTTCGCCGAGGAGCCACGATCTTCTGCCAGCAAGGTATGCACCAAATCCCACAGGATATGGTAGGCAGCGACATGGCATTCCTGAATGCGGTGTATCGAAGTGGAGGGTACGATCAGCATATGGTCAACATCGCCGCTCGATGCCATTCGTCCACCATCGCCACCTGCCAGTCCGATCGTCATTATGCCGATCTCCTTGGCCTTGGCGAATGCAGCGACGAGGTTGGCGGATCCCCCGCTGGTCGAAACGCCGATCAAGGCATCCCCCGGGCGAGCGTGCGCAATCAACTGCCTTACAAAAATATGGTCGAACCCCAGATCATTGCCGACTGCCGAAATCATGGCGAGATCAGCCACCAGGCTGGTTGCGGCGAGTGCTGGACGGCCGGCTGTCACCGGATGAACAAACTCCACGGCAATGTGTGAGGCATCGCAGCTCGACCCCCCATTTCCCATGGTGAATAACCTTCCGCTATGACGATAGACCTGTGCCAGGGATTGGGCAGCAGCGAGCAATTCATCTGCTTGCTCGGCAAAGAAGCGGGCATTGGTGTCTCTGGAAGCGGCAGCTTTCTCGACGATGGAGTGTTTCAACGCCGACGTAACCTGGCCTTCGTCGCGCCCCTTGTCGGTGAGCGACGGATAAAATGCTTTCAAGGTTTCGTGCGTCGACAAATTCTTCTCCGTTCAGCGTCGAGCAGACATACGCATGGCGTCCATTTCCGCCTGTGCTTCGCCCATTTCTATTAGGATTTTCAGCGTTTCAGCTGCTTCTTTTTCATTGATGCGACTCATCGCAAAGCCGACATGGACCAGAACCCAATCGCCGACGCACGACTCGACCGAATGCTCCTCATTGACGATGCAAGCGATATTGACTTGCCGACGCACCCCGCTGACGTCCACTGTTGCAAGCTTTCTCACGTGATCGTCGATCTGCACGATCTGCCCTGGAATACCTAAGCACATGGTTGTGCCTCCCTTGAGTTGATTTTCTGGGTCGCAATCGCGCAGGCCGCTGCGACTGCTGCTTGACCAAGCGCAATACCGCCATCATTGGCGGGGACAACGCTATGGCCAAGCACTTTGAAGTTTCGCGCCTCAAGCCTGTGAACAGTTTCTTCGAACAAAACCCGATTTTGGAAGCAGCCACCTGAAAGCGCGACCGTGTCAAACCGGAATTCAACCGCTTCTTCTTCGTCCAGACCGGCGAGTTTGCCAGCCATGGCGGCAATCGCTTTTGCCAGACCCTTGTGGAAACGGGCAGCAATAACCGATTTATCGGTGCCCATTATCAGATCGCCGAGCAACGAATGCCACAGGCCAAGCGGCTCGATATAAGGCATGCCCGTGGCACGCAGATTGGGAATGGGCATGGTGTATGCCAGCCGGTCATCTTCTTCGCGCATCGTCTTCTGGCAGACGATTGCTTCTAGCCGCGCTGCAGCTTCACCCTCATAGCTCTGCCGTTCGAAACATAGATCAAGCGCTGCCGCAACTGCGTCAAACAGCCGCCCGCATGAAGACGCGAGCGTCGCGTTGGTCTTAGCAGCGATCATTGCATCAAGAGTGGCGCGCGGTTTCGCTGAGAGTTTCTCGAATAGGTCCAATTCGCCAAAGTTCATGGCAAAACCTGTCCAGCCAAGCTCCGCCACGAGATGCGCATACAGATTTCGCCATGGTTCGCGCGCCGCTGCATCGCCCCCGGGCATTGCAACTGGCTTCAGGCAACCCAGCCGTTCATAGCCAAGATAGTCACACAGCAAGAACTCTCCGCCCCAGATTGTGCCATCGGTGCCATAGCCAAGCCCATCTAGCGCAATGCCGAGCACGGGAGGTGCGTCCAGCGGCCTGCCATTTTCGGCGAGGCAGGAAGCGATATGAGCATGATGATGCTGAACCTGGGCCAATGGCAAATTCTTCGCCCTGCCATCAGCGATGGCATGCTTGGTCGAGAAATACTCAGGATGCCGATCACATGCCAATACAGTCGGCTTGTGGCCATACATCTCGGTATAGAGTTCGAGGTTCTTGAGATAATCGTCCCATGTCGCCGCATCATCAAGATCGCCCTGATGCTGCGACATCACAGCTCGGCCCTGTGTTATAAGACAAAACGTCGCCTTCATCTGCGGGCCGAAGGCAAGGGTTTCAGGCGCCTGTTCAAAGCCCGGCGGGAGCGGCAATGCCGATGGCGCAAAGCCGCGTGCGCGACGCAGAACCCTGCCATGTCCGGCAATTTCACGCACAACCGAATCGTCCACCCGGTTCGCGATCTCTCGATTGTGGATCAAGGCATAGGATGCGATCGGGCCGAGCCTGTTTGCAGCGTCATCGTCAGTGATCGCTTGCGGCTCATCGGACAGGTTACCACTCGTCATCACCACGGGCCGCGCCATCCGCCGGAACATCAAGACATGCATCGGCGTGGACGGCAACATGAAGCCAAGCGTGCGCATTCCTGGCGCGACTCCATCCGGCAGTTTGACCGGACCATCTGCATCGAGCAGCACGATGGGAGATTCTGGCGCGGTCAGCAGGCGCTCTTCGGTGTCAGACACCGAGCAATAGTTGCGGATCGTCTCCAGATCGCGCGCCATCAGCGCGAACGGTTTCGCTTCGCGGTGCTTGAGGAAACGCAACCGCGCGACCACGTCCGGCTTGGTGGCATCGCAGGCGAGCTGAAAGCCTCCCAGCGCCTTTATCGCAACAATTTCGCCTTTTTGGATCACGCTCATTGCAGCATCGACATCGTCAAGCATCGAATGCTGGTCTGCGGTTACCGCCCTGCCGTCAAAGCGGATCAGCCGCGCCCGAGGGCCACAAGCATGGCAGGCAATAGGCTCGGCGTGAAAACGGCGATCCTCCGGGTTGGTGTACTCGGCCGAACAGTCGGGGCAAAGCTGGAAAGGGGCCATGGTCGTCGAAGCGCGGTCGTACGGTACTGCGCGCACGATCGTGAGGCGCGGTCCGCAATGCGTGCAGTTGGTGAACGGATAGCGGAACCGCCGGGAAAACGGGTCGAGCACTTCACGTGTACATTCCTCGCAGATTACGGCGTCTGGGGCGATGTCAGTGCGTGCATCGCCGCATTGGCTCCCAACGATGCTGAAGCCCTGGCCGCATTCACCACTATATGGCGAAACTGCAATATCGCTGATCACGGCAAGCGGCGGCGGCTCCGCCCGCAACCGGGCGATAAAATCGGCAACGGCGTTTGCGTCGCCAGCAGCTCGGATCAGGACACCCTCGCCATCGTTCAGCACCTCGCCGTCGAGATTAAGGTCCCGGGCATAGCGCCATACCGTCGGGCGGAAGCCAACTCCTTGCACGCGCCCGCGCACCCTGATTTCGACCTTGTCAACCAGGCCGCTTTCAAGGGTGGGCGCGCTGGCCATTACGCTTTTTTCCAGAGCATCACGCGATTGTTGCCGGTGTCGGCGACTGCGACCAACCGGTCCTGAACCGCCAAAGCGAACGGCCAGCACAAACTGTCCCGCGTTGCAAAGCGCCAGCGATTGTCGCCCTTTTTTTGAAATCCGTGCTGGCCAGACAGACGAACAGCTGACCTATCCATGTCGATATTATCGAGCTCGTAGCCAACCAGTCGGGAATTTGCGGTATCGGCACAGATCAGGCCTCCATCGAGGACCGCCAGCCCGTAAGGCATCTGCAACGACCGTTCGTTGGGATGATAGCCGCCTCGGTTGTGGCTATTCGCCTCAAAACTGGTTTGGCCGAGCACAAAGCTCGCCATGGCACCATCGGCATTGGGCTGAGCGTTCCAAGCCATGATGCGGTTGTTGCCAGCATCAGCAACCAGCACCTTGCCGTCGTGTACCACCACAGCATGAGGCCAGCGCATGCCGATACTGGTCGTATCGGCGCCTGCGTTATCGTCGCGGGTTATCATGTCAGCTTGGCCCAGGACCAGATCGGCAGGTTGGCCATTTGCATCTGGAAAAGAATTCCAGACCAACACGCGGCGATTGCCCGTGTCCGCGACATAGAGTTTGTTTTCTGCGATGGTGACGCCGTAGCACCAGTTCAACGTTTCCGGTCCTGGCAGCGGCATCCCGCGATTTGCCTGCCCAGAAACAAAGTCGGCCTGGCCCAGAACAAGATCAGCCGGTTGATTGCTGTCGGTTGGGATCCTGTGCCAAATGAGCACGCGATGGTTCCAAGCGTCGGCTACAGCAAAACGAACACCATCGGATGCAAGACCCGTCGGCATGTTCAACGTTGCAGGCCCGATGTCGCCTTTCGCATTTCGACCTTCGGATGTGAAATCGGGCTGTCCGATGACAATGTCAGCGGGTTGGTTATCTTGCGTTGGGACACGACTCCATCCTAGCAGACGATGATGCCCGGTGTCAGACACGAAGAACAGGCCATCAGAGCCGGCAAAGCAGACGCCGCGCGGGCCAAACAGGGCAGATGCAGTCGGAGCCAGCGGTGCCGGCAGGCCATCATCACCGATGAAGTCGCCGAGAACGATGCCAGCGCCGGCCGAATCGAGAAGTGGTAACGCTGCAACAGGCGGCGGATCGGGCATAGGCGCGTGAAGCGATGCACGAAGCGTTACCATCGTCATGATGTCAGCCTGACTTCAACCTGATCCCCGATCACGCGCACGGCATGCGGTTGCAATTGCACTTCGGGGGCTGTCAGGCATTCTCCAGTCGCCAGATCATATTGAAAGCCATGCCATGGACATGTGATGATCCCTTCGCAAACCTCACCCGTGTCGATCTCGAGACCAAGGTGGGCGCAGGCATTATGAAAACAGGATACGATCGACCCCTGGCGCGAGAGAAGCACCGACTTGCCGTCAATCTCTCGCGTAATAATGTCCCCTTGCGGAATCGTTTCGAGCAGGCCGACGCTATGCCAGTTATCCTCGGTGTCATCGGCAAAGGGGCTTATGAAACGCACGGCATCGTTCTTCTTGCCGCCTCCGGACCCTTTAACTTGCAGAATATCGGTGATTTCCGGACAGGCGCTTTCAATCGCTTTCTTTATCCCGGCGTGAAACGTCAGGGCTGATGCCGGGCAACCGTCACAAGCGCCGACGAACCGCACTTCAATTGCCGGTGGATTAACACTGACAAGTTCAACGTTTCCGCCGTGGCTCGCAAGCATCGGGCGCACCCCGTCGAGCGCCTCCTCGACCCGTTCGCTGAGACTTGCCTTCAGTATCTGATGATGGCGCAACACGGCATAGACGACCTCATCCGCCGCCGCCTCTTTCAACAATTGTTGGGCCGAAGGTTCAGCCTTCAGCACGCGAAGCAGCCGACGGAATGCCTCGGCTTGCAAGTCCTCGATTGCGTGCCGATAGGCAGTCACCGCATTTCGGCGTTCGTCCTCCCATGTTTCGAACAGGGTTTCCAACCGATCAATGTCGTTTGCAAACCCTGCAAGCGTATTACGCTTTGTCACAGGCGGAAGTTCGGTGATCACCACTGGACGCTCAACGGTAACGCAAATTTTTGAACAAATAAGGCTGCAATGCGCCACCAGCAAAACCGCCAACGGCAGCAGCGGCGATCCATGGCACACCAAATTGAGCAAGAACAACAATGATGAGTGCGCTTAAGCCAGCACAGATTGCTCCCAGTCGCACAACTTTGCCCGTTTCATGAAACAGCTTTCCTTGAAAGAAAAGTACAACTGAGCTGCGAACCATATCCAACATCAGACAAGCCCTCCAATCAAAAAACAAATTGCAAGACCCAGGACAACGCCTGCGCCACCGCCAATAACACCGTAAAATCCACCCATCATTGATGCAATGCCATAACCGATGTGCTTGCCGCCTGTAAGTATTCCACCGAACACTCCACCGCCAGCCGATGCGGCAAGGCCAACTATAAGAGCTATGCCGGCCATCAAAGCTGACGATTCGATTCCCATTATTTTCCGTCCTTTCGTTTTCTAAATCAGTTTAATTTGCTTGCGGCGAGCAACGTGCCGACATGACTCGCGCCATTTGTCGGTGGTGCCGAAAGAAGCTCGCGGTCGATCTGTTCGCAAGCTTCGGCAACGATCCGGGCCTTTTCCACTTCGCCGCTCCTGGCAAAAATTTCTCGGGACTCCCGATAGTAATCTCTCGCTGCGATCAGGTTTGCACGGTTCCCGTTATCGGGAAACTCCGGATTATCAGGCAAATTCCAAAGGCAATTGGCCTTGTTGGATACAGTATTAGCGTATTCAAGCGGCATCGCCTCAGCAGTCCGCACGCGCAAAGCCTCATCATAGGCTTCAAGCGCTCTTAGATTATTCTCGATAGTGTGGCTGGACGATGCATATTGCAAAGCGTTACCGAGATTGTTCTGCAACATGGCATATTCAACCGGATGATCGACAAGGTTTACACTGCGCAACCCTTCCTCGAACGCTTGCACAGCTAGCGCCTCGCGCATCTTTGCGCGATTGTCGGTAAACGGCATCGACAGAAATGCGGTGGCCAGATTATTCTGGAGGATCGCAAATTCCTGCGGAAAGCGATCTCGGTTAAACGTCCGCAGCGCTCGCTGATAGGCGCTGATGGCATCCGTAATCCGGCCCCGATGCTGACCAGCCAAGGATTGATAAGCAAGGCCCAGATTAATCTCGGCCTCGGCCACTTCTTCAGGGGAACCGAACTGGGTCAGGACCGGAATTGCCTCGCCCAACTTGTCTCGTGCCTGTTCGAGCGATTCATGGCCCTGGCTGGGGACAGCGAGATAAGCTGTGCCCATACGCGCTTTTATTCGGGCGATCAATAATGGCTCGTCGATGGGGCAAATGGTTTGCGCACGCTCGTAAAGGTCGATTGCCGCCAACAGCTGGTCAGCATTCTTCGGACGCTGCTGAAGGCCAATGGCAATTTCCATCAGCATCTCGGCGCGCTCGACCGGGGAGGTGGCTTCCTCCTCAGCAGCCGCAATTGCTGCACGCACCTCGTCGCTAGCGCGACCCAGATCAGCTTCCAAGTAACTCTCTCCCAAACTGCCGAAGAATCGATTCTCTCGAAATCCATCCGACCCTTTCAGATGAGGTAAGCGCAGCAGACACGACTGTCAAACAAGTTGTATATATGCAAACTTCATTTACAATAATCCCGCACGAGTAGCGCCGCGCGTCCGTCATCCCACTGCGCTTCAAAACATTCCACGGGCGCATTGCGTCGGTTCACATGCTCGAAAAACTCTGGCGCAAAGACCAGGCAATCACCGGCAAGATTCCGGCGCTTCAGTAAATAGCCGCCTGCTGCAGCATGGCGCACTGGCAGTATCCCAATGTCGTTTTCCCAGCGAAGCAGGATGACAGCCTCGACGCCGCCAAAATATTGTTCACAGACGGATGCCGACAAGTAAATGCCGCCTTCGCCGATACGAATATCAACCGCAGAACCGATCATGTGTGGTCAGCGTCCCGACTCTGCCGCACCAGCGACTCGACACGATCAGCCACGGTCGAAGCGGCGATCATCACTGACGCAGACAAGCCAATCCCCAGGCCAAGGCTTTCAGCTTCGATCAGGAAGACTTTAACATCGCTCGGGAACTCGTCCTTGAAGATCATCCGGCCAGCATGCAGTGCGGCGTCCCAGCGAAAATCATGGAGGTTCAAGCCTGGGCTATATGGCAACTCCAACTCGCTGCCGGGAACTTCATAAATTGCGCCGCTATCAACACCCGTCCTCGATGCGTCGATGACAATAAGCTTCGTACAACCGCGCGCTTGAAACATGACCGCCATACCATCTGTTCCAGCATCGAAGAGCCGAACCGTTTCACTCGCGATACCCCGGCTGTGAAGCTGTCGGATCACCTCAATGCCAGCGCCATCATCTTGCCGGTTCAAGTTGCCGCAACCAATTACTGCGATCATAAATTAAGCCTCAAATTCGCCAAAGACGGCAAGACCATTCAGGTTCGACCGGCAGCAACAACTCGGGAAGCTCGCAGAACCGCTGGTGAACGAGGTAATACATGCAAGTTTCGCACGACTGCGACAGTCCGTCGATATCGACCGGCTCAGGCGTAAAGCCCGCAACCGTCAGTTTTTGGGCCAGATCGTCTGGTAGTGCATGAAGTCTGGCAACAATATCCAGAATCATCTCATGGCTATCAGCGCGAGGGAAGGCTTCGGTTGGAAAGCCAGACACAAGCAGCGTCGCGATGGTCTCGCGCGTGTCCTTGTCGTTGTTTTCGCGCATGATCATCTCCAGCAGGCGAACTCAAATCCGCCAGAGGCGACACCACCAGTTTGCCTCCACCGGAACTGCAAGTTCCGGTAAATCACACCATTGACGGTGCACCAGATAATACATGCATTCCAAACAGCGCGCTTCATCGGGGCCATAAGGGTGATTCACAAATCCGCTGACAACCATCTTGCCCTCGAGGTCATCTGGATCAAGCGCTCGGAGCTCGTTGAGAAGGCCTGCAAATTCCTTCTCAGTCTCAGGAAAGGGCTCGGTTTGTGTCACGAGTCCAGCGTCCATCATATCGGACATTTTGCTAAGCAGCGCCTGTTGTTCGTCTTCAGTCAATTTTGCATGCCTTGAAATAGCTAAGTAATCCGGCGCTCGCGACCTGCGAGCGCCGAAAGGTAATGCAGCCGTTGGAGTTCACGCGGTGCGGAACCGCGCCAACTCCTCGCCCGTTTTTGCGTCATGGGCGTGCACGGTGCAAACCAGACATGAATCATACGAACGAGCGACATGGCCGACCTCGACCGGATCGCTAGTATCGGCAATAGGCGTCCCGATCAAAGCCTCTTCAATCGGACCAAGCTCTCCACTGTCGGAACGCGGTCCAACATTCCAAGTCGTGGGCGCGATGATCTGATAGTTCTTGATCTTGCCGTTCTCAACCTCGATCCAGTGGCAAAGCGCACCGCGGATAGCCTCCGTCGCGCCCCAGCCCTGGCCGTCACGTTCTGTCGGTTTGACATACCATGGATCGTTAAGACGGAATTCGCGCAAGCAATGCTCGGCTTCGCGGTAGAGTTTGACGCCTTCGTGCATGCGGGCGAAGTGGCGAAGCGCAACGCTTGCGCCGCCAAGCTTGCGGTACATGTCAAGCACAAGCGGATCGGTGTGCTGCCAATCTTCGCCGTGGCTGCCACCATTGACCAGCTGCCGAGCAAGCGCGCCGGCCTCAAGACGCCCATTATCTTCATGACGCACAGCCGTGCACCATGAATAACGACCATCATGGTCCATGTCGTTTTGCTGGATAGGCTTGGTGACACGATCAAAGGGATGCTGGCCGCTCTTCTCGTCGTACCAGGCCCGATCAATGTCCTCGCGGATAAAGCGCTCTTCCATCAACGCATGGGTGTCGGTTTCGCCCACATAGACGCCGCTCTTCATGCGCAGTGAACGGTTCCGCGACTCGATTGTTGGCTTGTTATATTTGTCTTCATGGGGAAGATAACCCCAGGTCACGAATTTTCCGTGGCCTTTGCCATATTTGTCCAGCCCAATATCAAGGCTCATCCGCCAAAACATGCCCAGATCGGAATTGGCATGTTCGGGTTTTTCATCAAGCCATGCGAGGAAATCATCATAAGAGCGAATCTCCTCGTAGCGCTCAAGCGAGCAACCCAGCCACATTGGTTCAATCCAGTTGCGGCGGAAATGCTCGAGGATCGCCCATGCACGCGTCACATCGGTTAGCGTCGGCGCACACATCACACCGCCGGGCACCATGTAGCTCGAATGCGGCCATTGACCGCCCAGAAGCGCGTAGATTTCCACCGGACGACCGGAAATGGTGACACCATGTTCATAATTGGTGCCGGTGAAGGGCGACCAGCGCCGGACTGCCTCTTCATAGTAACGCGACTTCGAATAGTTCTTGTGCGTGTAATCAATCATGAACAGGCCATAATGGTGGCGCGGCAAGCTTTGCAGACTTTCAGTGATCTGCCCAAGGTTGCGGGCGAGAATGGCGTTGCGGGGCACCTCGGATTTGAAGGCGGTATCAAGCGCCCACGCAGCGCAGGTAAGGTGTGAGGCACCACAGATTCCGCAAGCGCGGGGTGTGACGACGAGGCCGGCCTGCGGATCCTTGTCGCGGAGAATAACTTCAAAGCCGCGGAACATCTCAGCCTGGGCCCAGGCATTGACGACCACGCCATTTTCGATGTCGACACGAATGTCGAGATCGCCTTCAACACGCCCAACCGGCGAAATATCGAGTGTTTGAACTGCTGCGGACATTACTAAAACCTTTCTTGAATGCTGTTCTTATGCCAACGGTGTTGGCGTCGGGGCGCGGTCGATCAAACGACGAAGATATCCTCTTCGGCCCAACGCGGCGACGCAGCTTTCGCGGCCGCAGTCAGCTTGATGTATCCGGATTTATCGACGCCTGTCGGCATGTCTTTCGGTACGCCCATAACGGTTTGCGTCTTGAACACGGTACCGGGTGCCAGATCGAAGAAGGGGAATTCCGGCTCGGTGCAGCCCATGCAAGGCATCCCGGCCCGCGTCTTTGAAGACTGCCGGTTCCAGAGAATGCGGTTGCAAGGCGAGTGCGTCATCGGGCCGCGACAGCCCAAATCATAGAACAGGCAGCCCTTGCGCTGCCCGAACTCGGTCGCTGACACCTTATAAGCAAAGTGCATGTTGCGGGTGCAACCGGTCTGCGTGAACGATGTAAAGAATGTTTTGGGGCGCTGGAACTCGTCAAGGGTGAGCTCGCCGCCGCGGCCCGTCGCGACGGCGACGACGATTTGCGTGATCCAGTCAGGATGCGCCGGACAACCCGGCACATTGATGACGGGAAGACCCGCCTTAGAAGTATAGCCGGTGCCCAAATAGCCGCCATGACTACGCTTCAGAAACTGCAAACCCTGGCTGTCGGAGGGGTTCGGCGCCGTGGCGGGGATGCCGCCCCAAGTCGCGCAATCGCCGACCGCCACGACATAGCCCGCGACCTTGCAAAGATCGGAGACCCAATCCTTCATCGCGCGGCCGGCGAAACGGTTCCACTGGCCTGTGCCGTTAGGCGCGTTTATGACCGATCCCTCGAACACGAAGATATCGAGCGGTATCTCGCCCGACACCAATCCGTTCAGCATCTTTTGAAGATTTTCGCCCAGTTCCAGGCCGAGTGACGGATGCCAGAGAACGTTGATGCCAAAGTCGGTTACCAAATCACAGGCGCTTGGCTCTTCAGCATTCAAAAACGACATCGTATTCCCGGAACAGGCTCCGCCTTGGAGCCACAGCATATTCGGCATAATATTCTCTCCCAAATTTTTCCAACCAGAGCCGCCTGGCCGAAAGGTTAATTTTATACGTGCAACTACCGTGCCAAACTGAAGCGACTAAGCCCGCTCGCGCGAATCGCTGCAAATCCGCGGCAATGGCTGCATCGCCCATCCGATGACCTGGTAACTTGATTTACATGTGCAAAGTAAGTTTTCATCGCGACCCGTCAGAACCGAAAACCGACGCCTGCGCTAATGATCCACGGACTTAGTTTGATATTGTCAGCATTCACGGTGCTGCTTCCGCCCGTAAGCGTAGCATCAGTCGAGAAAAAACTCTTCTTTACATCAGCGTTGATCAAAAAGCTGTTGCCAAGTGGTACGTCAATGCCAGCCTGTAATGTCGGGCCAAAGGCGGTCTTGACTTTGGCTCGCGTGAACCCGCCGAGACGAGCGCGCTCATTGAAGAAAAACAATGCTTGTGCGCCAGCGCCGACATAAGGTTGCGGACCGGATCTGGGACCAAAACGATATTGGGCCGTGACGACTGGGGCGAAGAAAGTCGCCCGTGCAACATCGGCACCGGCTAGTGCGCCGCGCCCGTCGACATCGACACGCGCAAAGCAGCAGAACAACTCAATACCGATATTGTCACCGACGAACCTTGTAACGGTCAGCGCCGGGATCACCGGATTGGACGTGGCCAAATCCGCGCCAGCGACAGCGGTGCCGTTCACGCGCACCTGGTCCGCGCCATTTTCGGTTATCACATAGCTTCCGAGCAGGCGCACCTGCCAATTCTTGTCGCCTTCTTCGGCCTTGGCAATTCCGGGCATCAGAGCCATGGCAGCCACGGCCAACGCACATGACGTTGCGCGCGAGATCTCGTTTCTCATTGGTTTCCCCTTCCTAATCATTGCCTGCCTCTCCTTTGTGTCACGAACATCACGTGCCGGAGGGTTCAGGTGACTGCATGATGCAGTCAAACCGAACGAAGCAAATATCGTGCCAACGCTCCGAGACGCCAGCATATGCGATGGTTGCAAGGAGAAAGCGGACAATCAACGGGGAGCGAAGTTTCGTCTAAGGCAGCGAAAAGCGCATAGCTTCTTTACAAATGATAATCAGGTATAGAGCGGTCGGCTCTCATCCGTGGCGATTGCCGCATACTGGACATGATACTTCCAGAAGATATCCGTACCAGATTCCCGAGCAGCGGCTGCACCAATGACCTGTTGTTTGACGATCAGGGACACCGATCAGTTGGGCCATCGCGCCATAGCCCAGAAACTTGGCAGGTTGTGTCGATGGAGACGGCGGGACTCGTGAGTAAGGGAAGCGCACCACTTGGTTGCCATCCCGTTCACCGCCAGTTTGTGCCATTGCCGACTCCCTGATCCGATCTCAACAGATTATAGCGTTTGATTTTATTTACCAGCCCTACGCGTGACAATCCAAGTGCGGCTGCGGCACGGCTTTGATTCCACCGGTGCGTCAATAGCGTCTTTAACACAATCCGCCGTTCCAGATGTTCGAAATGTTCTTTCAGGGTCACGCCAGTCGGCAGTATCATTACCGTTTCTTCATGGACTTTGGCAAGGTTGGAAGCTGCCAGAATGGTCGGCGATAGATTGCGCGTTGTTATGAACTCGCCATCCTTTGCAAGTGCGACCATCCTGCGGATCTCATTCTCCAGTTCGCGGACATTGCCTGGGAAATCACAGGCAGAGAGCTTGCTCAACGCATCGGCCGTGATTCCCAAAATCTTGCGGCCGGTGGCTTCGGCGTGCTTTCCGACAAAAAATTCCGCTAGCGGTTCAATGTCTTCCGAGCGCTCGCGTAGAGGTGGCATTTCCAGATCGAAACCCTTGAGTCGGAAGTACAAATCCTGGCGAAATTCACGCTTTGCAACCAGTTCTTTCAACGGTCGGTTCGACGCCGCGATAATCCGAACGTCGCAGTGCATGACTGTATCTGATCCGACTGGCTTAACTTCGCCCTCTTGGAGGAACCTCAGGAGGCTAACCTGAAACGAAGGTGACACCTCGGATATCTCATCGAGAAATACGGTGCCGCCATCGGCTGCCCGAAAGAGTCCCAGCCGATCAGCAACTGCTCCGGTGAACGCCCCACGCTTGTGTCCGAACAGCTCCGATTGCAGCATTTCATCTGAAATCCCGCCGCAATTTTGCACCAGTAGCGGGCTCGCGCGCCGGTCAGAATTATAGTGGATGGCGCGGGCTAGCAGCTCTTTGCCGGTTCCCGTTTCGCCTTCGATCACTATGGGTAGTGACGTCGGCGCGGCTTGCGCGGCCAGATTGCAGACCTGCGCCATGCGGTCACTAGCGTAAACCAGTTTTTCGAAACGCTGGCTTTCAGGCCTGCGAAAGAGTGTCGATGCGTGATCGTTGGCACTTAGCGGACCCTGCTGAACCTTGAACTCACGCGCGAGAAGTCGATGCCGCCGCGCCAATTCTTGCGCCTCCAATGCCCGCATGAGAACTAGCCCGAGTTGGTCTGGGTACAGCGGTTCATGGAGAAACTGATAGATGGCGGCTTTGGCTGCGGTATCGGCTGATACCGCTGTTGCCAGCGGTGCCACATAGATGCGCAAAATATCGGGATTTGAAGTGCGCAAATTCAACAGAAAATTCATTCCTTCGGAACTGTCAGCGCTTTCTTCACTGACCGCGAGTTCGATTTGAGCGGACTGGAGGGCATTGCGCGCTTCGCTTGCAGATTTTGCCACGATGAATCGATAACTATATCGGTTTGTGAGTGTTTTGGTGATCGGGCCCCAATCCGAAGCTCCCAATGCCAAAACCAGCACCGTCGCGGTATGATTCATGAACTTTGTTTCCAATCTGACAACTTGGTTATCAGTTGGGCGTCGCGGCTGCAATCCCTTTTGCAAATGGCGTTTCGCGTTTCGCCGCTGCCGTTTAGGACCTACCAGGATAAACATTTCCTACAGCAGTGTTGGCACAAAGCGGGATGTGCGCCCGGCCTGATCCGGGAACAATCCTCGTTCGTCACGGCTGAATCGCCTGCGAGGTGCAGGGACTTGCCTCAGCTCTCGGCCTTTGCGGCGCAGACGCATTGCGTGATCTTTTCGCATCTCACGGACAAAGCCGCTAACGCCTTATGAAACAAGAAAGCGACCGCGGAAGATGGTCACGCAGCGGATCGGCAGGATCCCGGGCGTCCAACTGCAAGTCGGGTGCGATAACGGTATGGCCTCGGGACCGCAAGCGTTCGGCAAAGCCCGCCCAACTCCTGAAGTTGCGCCAAGCGCCGTGAATAACCATCGCTATCTTGGACATGGCAATCTCCGTCGACCATTAGAGAGCGAGAGTAGCCTAACGAACATATAGTCCCGAGCCATCCTCAACTTGCGTAGTGCTGAAATCTACTTTTCATTGCTTGCCGTGCCGGAAAAGAAAACAATCGTTCCTCTGACAATAGCCGCGTTCCACGCGACCGCTGGCGAATCCACCAAGAAAACGCCGCTTGGAGCAGGCTATTGCCAAGAACGAGATTAGTCCACTCCAAACCTCTGTTGGGAGACTCTATTCGTCTGCCCGCTGATTCCACGCTCAAGCAGACAAGAGGCATGCGCAGCAAGTGCGGTTTAGAATTGACTGGCAGGTTAAACCTCATCTCTCTCATCAGCCGACAGCCAGCCCCCCAGAAAATTTCAGCCGTTTCCTGGAACTAGCGCGACCTACCATCGCGCTGCAGGACGTGTTCCTGCGTAACCTCACGAACACGCTGAGCTTGCTGGTTCCGCACCTGAATAACGGCGATCTTGTCACCGTTCGCGATGCGGATCGCAACCTCGTTGCGTCGGGCTTCAACCTCCTTGGATGCCTTGGTCGGATCGTCAGGATATTTCGCGCGGGTGATCGAAATGGTCTGGGCAACCAGACTTTGCGCGCGGCGCAGGTCTGGGTCACGGGCATTCTCGGCGTGTGATTGGCGCAGGAATCGATCCGAGAGGGCTTTGAGCTTACTTAGTTCACCTTCGGTCTGCGGCGGTTTCGTGCCAGCCTTCTGACCCTCTCGACGTTTTTCTCGTTCGGCGATCCTTTCGCGGAGACGGTCGGCTTCGGCCTTGACTACCTTGGTTGGCCTATAATTCTCGACCGCCAGCCCTTGCGCGGCGGCGGCGAGGTATGCCGCCTTCTTGAACGTGTCGCCACCACCTACCTTGATTGACGTCCAACCGTTCGCCTTGGCAATCCGTATGATGTCAGGAAGGGCGTCGATATTGCTGGTCTTGAGCCGGTCGCCCGCAATCCGCACAATCGGGGTCTTGTCGTCGGAGGTGCGATAGAGCTTGTTACCGACGCGCAGAAATTTGCCGGTCAGGTCGTCGGTGATTGTGGGCGGTTCAGATTTGCGCTTGGGTTTGTCTGGAGCGGCCTTCGTAGTGACCTGCTTGGGCTTCGCCTGTTTCGGGTCATTTGCCCGGCTGCGCCCCGAAGGCGTGTTTCCTTCAAGGTCATCAGCCATTTTCATCGCCTTCGTCTATGAGCAAACTTGAATTTCCATTCCGGTCAATGGTCAGCAGATCCGCATTGAAGCTCGGATAGTCTTCAGTGCGGATGTCTTCCGGTCTTATCGGATGTGCCGGGTTTCCTTCCAGCTCCTCAGGGGTCATGTCGCGGAATTGTGCTGGCGCAATTGTCACGACGGTCTGTTTTTCGATGGACGGAACGATGGGTGAAGGCAACACCCGCTTCCCGAAAAAACGACTTTTGAAATAGAAAATCTTGGTGCCGATGATCGGCGGGATACCGCCGCGTAGCAGCAGCAGTCTGTCCGTTGGAAATTGCATCAGCTCCTGGGGCAGCAGCAAGGCGCGGCGCTGTTCGGAAATTGATTTCGAGCGGTTGGCGAGCAAGCCGTTTATCGTGAGGGACCGGGTGACACTCTCCTGCCCGACATAACCGATGCGCTCCGACAGCTCATTTGCAACACGAAGTTCCTTGGGTGTGAAAGCGACTTCAACCCCGCAGTTGGCGACGATTTCATCGGCCAAATGCTCGCCATAAACACCGCGCAATTGCGAGCGAGACTGGATCACCGGGAGCAGACGGATGCCGTAGCCTGCGACGTAAGAAAAGGCGCTAGCGATCACCGATGCGCGGCCAAGCCGTGCAAATTCATCAAGAATGACCAGCACGGGAACTGGCGTCGCTTCGCTCGGCAATTCCCGGACATTCAGGTCAATCAGTTGCTGGAACAGAAGATTGTAGAGCGGCGCGATCCGGTCGAGTTCATCGGGCGATACGCCGAGATATATTGAAATGTGGCGTTTTCGCAAGTTCCGTAGGTCGAAATCGCTCGCAGACGTTGCTGCATCGACCAATGGATTGAGCCAAAGGCCAAGGACGCTGGTGATGGTCTTCTTGATGTCGGCAAAGCTGTTGTCCGAACCACCGGCAAAATCGGACAGTGCCGTTCGGCACCCCGTGGAAAGGTTGAGTTTGGGATTGGCCAGTTCCTTTTTGAAGAAACTGCGGGCATCGCTTGTCGTCAGATGGCGGTAGATTGCACCCATCGTCAGCGGCTCGTCGCTGGTTTCCGCAAGCCAGGCTCCGACACCGGCAAACCCGGTGCGCGCACCATTTGCCCAAAAGGCTTCGCCGCGTTCGGGCGCAACGAACAGCATGGTCGCGATCTTTTGCAGTTCAATGATCACGTCATCGGGATCGTCACGATCGATATAGGCCAGCGGATTGTATCTCGCCGTCCGGCCTTCTCGGTCGGTCGGGTTGAACAAGAATACGTCCTGCCCGCATCTCGCACGAAAGCCTGCGGTCGCGTCATAATTCTCGCGCTTCACATCGAGAACCACCACCGACCCTTGCCATGTTAGCAAATTGGGAATGACGATGCCAGTGCCTTTGCCCGAACGGGTTGGCGCTTCGACAAGGACATGCTCATTCCCGCCAAAAGTCAGGAAGCGCCCGCCTTTGCGTCCAACGACAATTCCCAAGGCCGAGCGGAAACCATGCCGCTTAAGTTCACGCTCATTGGCAAAACGAGCGGCCCCGTGGAGTGGTGCGCCGCGCGACCAAAGGGCATAGACCAGCCCGGCAAGCAGCGTGACGCCGCCCACCAGACCGCCTGCCATAGCCTTCACGACGTGGGGATCGCCGCGATAATACCAGAAAAACTGCGGCATCTTGAGCGGGTCATAAGCTGCCACAGGAAGGCCCAGAATTACCCAACCAATCATG
>FSSH01002988.1_pt1 | contig 31977 bp, 28 predicted proteins | sample 1166101 | NCBI WGS metagenome assembly FSSH01 (sample SAMEA32972668, study PRJEB13176) | freshwater metagenome | biome: Drinking water system; feature: Biomass in drinking water that filtered by 0.45 um membrane; material: drinking water | place: USA | collected 2012-12-20 | depth 0 m
GCGGAGATAGCTGAGCGAGGAATAGCCGGTGCCGAAATCGTCCATCGCGATGCCGATTCCCATGGCCCGCAGGTTGTGAAGCGCGGCGAGCGTCGTCTCCGAATCCTGGAGCATCAGGGATTCGGTGATCTCGAGATCGAGGCGCCTCGGATCGAGGCCGGATGATTGCAGGGCTTCGGCGACATCGTCGACGATGTTGCGGTAATGGAACTGCAGCGACGACAGGTTGATCGCCACCTTGACGTCGCTCGGCCAGGCCGTTGCCTCCATGCTAGCGCGATTGAGAACCCAGAGGCCGATGATCGGGATCAACCCCGCCTCCTCGGCGAGGGGAATGAACTCGACCGGAGACACGATGCCCCGTTCGGGGTGATGCCAGCGAAGAAGGGCCTCGAAGGCGACGACGGCTCCGGTACGTGCGCTGACGATGGGCTGATAATAGACCTGCAATTGGTCTTCGGAGATGGCTGCGCGGAGATCGATCTCCATCTGGCGCCGGGCCTGTACCCGTACGTTCATCTCGGGCTCGAAAATCCGATAGGTTCCGCGGCCGTCGCCCTTCGCCTTGTAGAGGGCGAGGTCTGCGTTCTTCAGGAGCTCGTCGGGGGTGTCGGCGCTGCCTGTCGACCGGGCGATTCCGACGCTGACGCCGATCGAGATCCGGTGGCCGTCGATGTCGAAGGGGACGCTCAGAACCTGGATGGCTCTCTGCGCGAGCAGTTCGGCTTCGTTCTCCTGGCTCACCGAGTCGTGGATGATGGCGAACTCGTCGCCGCCGAGCCGGACCACCATCCCGACTGCGCCTATCGTTCCCAGCAGCCGCTTAGCCGCGCGCCGCAGGAGGTCGTCTCCGACAGGGTGCCCGAGAGTGTCGTTGACAATCTTGAACCGATCGAGATCGAGGCAGAGGACCGACAGCACGCCGCCCTGCCGGTCTCGCCCGATCTCCTGATGCAGGTGCTCCCGGAACAGGAGCCGATTGGGCAATCCAGTGAGAGCGTCGTGCCGTGCCATATGCGACAGCGTCGCCTCGGCACGCTGCCGTTCCGTGATATCGTCGTAGGTCACCACCCGGCCACCGCCCGCCATCGCCTCCTCGGATACCTCGATGGTCCGTCCGTCCGCGAGCTCGCATTGATAGGATCCGGCATCCGCCGGACGGCGGCTTCCCTGAACGAGATGAAGCGGGCTGTCGCCGACGAGGCCCGGTATGGTCTCGCCCTCCCCGAACATCTCGGTGAAACGGCGGTTCTGCACGACGAGCGTGTTGTTCGCATCGAACATGCGAAGGCCGAGCGTCATATGGTCGAGGGCTGTCTCGAACCTGGCATTCTGCGAGGCGATCTCGACATCGTAGCTGGACGCCTGCTGCGCCATGAGCTGCTCGATGAAGCGGATCTTCTCCGCGATGCTCGCCTGCATCGTCGCCAGCGCCGCGAGCAGGAGGCCGGTCTCGCTCGAGCCATGCCCTGCGATGCGGTTGTCGAGGTTGCCTGCCGCGATGGCCGTCGCAACCCTCACCGCCTGCCGGATCGACGGGACGATGGCCCGGCTTAGAAGCAACGAGATGAGAATGGCGATGGCCACCGAGCCGATCATCGCCCCATAGGTCTTCAACCGGGTGTCATCGACGAGGGCCTCGGCCGATCGCCTCAGGCGGAAGCCGTCGCTGGCATAGATCCCCACGGCCCTGTCGAAGGTCTGCTCGACCTCTTCGAATTCGCGGCGCGCGGGCGTCACGGCATTCCTGAACTCGGCCTGGAGGTGAAGCACGGCTGATCTCAACCGAGCCGCGAGTTCCTCGCCACGTAGCGACATCGCGCGTTCGCGGGCCACATCCAGGGCGTCGATGGCGGATTGCAGCTGGTCGATGAAAATCGCGTGGTCCTTCTCGCCCACCGCAATATCGCGCGAGATACCCAGGATGGTGGCCTGGGCGGTGCGCAGGTAGTTCATCGACTGGAATGCGTTATCGTAGATTCCCAGCGCGGTCTCGCCGAGCTTATTCTGCGCACTCTGCGACAAGAATCCGACCAGGATCGTCACTAAAGTCAGGCTGATACAGCCGAAGAAGATCTTCGTCCGAACGGACATCATCAATGCCGTCTTCAAATTCCCTCTCCACCGTCGCTGTCAAATATATTTGTTAAATACTCAGTATTTCAGCCGCGCTATGATCTCCAGTTATAAGAATCCGAGAGGCTATCTGAAAAGATCATCATTTGAAAGACTCGCTCTTTACAAATCTTGGAAGATCCGTAAGGCGCACGAAGACCGCCTTACATTTATGTTGCCTGCGAAATGAATATCGTATTGCAGCGTTCCGATGGCCTCTAACTCGGATACTGATATGCCTGATGAATAATCGATCTTTGATAAACCATTCCTGCGCCGCCGAGTCCCGATCTGACGCAGATCAGATCTCCAGGAATCATTCCGCGAATGCTGAGGCTTCCTCGCCACGCTGACGCAAGATCTGATCTGCCCCACCAACCAATCCATCCATCGAGGGCGGCTTACTCTGGCTGCAATTCACCGACAGCGTCGCTGCTCGACGGCCAGCAACGACGAATCTGCTACCAATGGATTGGATCATGGCCCATCGCGCGTCATGGGGATGGCATCCGGCCGGGCCCGAAGCTTGCTGCCTCTCTTGGATGTTCGTTCAGCTCCTCCCAAGCATACGATCGCTCACGATTCGCCGCTGGATCTCGCTCGTGCCCTCGAAGATCGTCGTGAGCCGCGCGTCGCGCCAGTAGCGCTCGACACGGCGCTCGGTGGTGTAGCCGTTGCCTCCGTGGAGCTGCATCGCCTGATTGGTGACGCGTACCGCCATTTCGGTTGCGAGCAGTTTGACCTTGGCCGACTCGCTCTCGGCCGGCTCACCCTCGTCGAGGAGATGGGCGACCTGCTGCCAATAGGCACGCGCCTGGTCGACCTCGGCCGCCATGTCGGCGAGCGCGAATCGCAGGGCCTGGAATTCGGCGATGGGGTGGCCGAACTGCTCCCGCTCCTGGAGGTAGGCCTGGGTGTCCTCGACAGCCGCACGGGCGACACCCACGGCACGGGCGGCGGTGTGGACCCGGGCAATGTTGAGCCCGCGCTGCACCGAGGCGAAGCCGCCGGAATCCGCATCGGCGCCGCCGTCGCCGTAGAGACCGGTGAGGCGGTCGCCCTCGGGCACACGCACGCCATCGAGCCGAAGCTCGAAGGTGAGGAAGCCGTGATAGCCGATCTTGTCGATGACGTGGCCCTGCATCCCCTCAGGGAAAGTGCCGGGATTCTTGACGACGAGGAACGGCTCTAACCCCGCCGAGCGCGGCTCGTCCGGCTCCGGCTCGCGGGTGCGGGCCAGGACCTCGATGAAGTCCGCGGCGAGCGCAAACCCGGCCCAGCGCTTGGTTCCGGTGAGAACCCACTCGCCGCCCTCACGCACCGCCCGCGTCTGGACGCCAGCGAGATCTGAGCCAGCCGTCGGCTCCGATAGGGCGATGGCTCCGATCCACTCTCCACGCGCCGATTTCCGCAGCAAGGTTCGGCGGCGCTCGTCGTCGAGGGTCTGCGTCCCGAGCCCCTGGCCGCGAGCGAGGATGCTGCCGACCGAGAGCCAGGCGCGGGCGAGTTCCTCCGAGACGAGGCAGTACTCGAACACGCCGAGGCCCATCCCGCCGTCGTCGGCCGGAATCGTGATGCCGAACCAGCCTCGTCGCGCCATCGCGTCGATGAGCGAACGCGGCATCTCGGCTTTCTGCCGGTCGAGCTCGTCGGCGAGCGGCATCACCACGTCGCGGGCGAAGCTGCGCGCCTCCGCCTGCAGGGCGACACGCGCATCCGTGCGCCAGGGCGAGAGCAGTTCGGGCGGGCGAGGTGCCCGGAGCTCCGGCTTCGGCATGTATCCTCCGGCTTTCGTCTTACGTACGAGAGCTAAGCCGTTCCGCCGGTTGCGGGTTCCGCGTCGCCGGTTCGACCGGTCACCCGCCCATCGCCTCCTCCAGCACCGAGAAGATCTTCGGATCGGCGCAATGGGAGACGTTGAAACGCAGGAACGGCGCGCCCGCCGCAGGCTGGAGGCTGAAAGGAGCGCCGGGGGCGAGGACGACGCCGCGGGCGAGGGCCCGGCGGGCGATCTCGCCGGAATCGAGGCCATCGGGAAGGCGCGACCACAGGAATAGGCCGCCGCGCGGTTCCGACCACAGGCTCAGGCCACAGGCTTCCAGGCGGCGTGCGGTACGTCCTCGGTCGCGGGCGAGCTTGTCGCGGACTTCAGCGACGTGGTGGCGATATGAGCCGTCGGTGATGAGCCGATGCATCAGCTCGGCGGAGACGTGGCCGTTGCCGAGACTCATCGCCAGCTTGAGGTCGATCAGCGGTTCGATCCAGTCAGGCCGTAGCGCGATGTAGCCGCAGCGGATCGCCGACGACAGGGTTTTTGAGAAGCTTCCGACCTGGATGACCCGGTCGAGCCCATCGAAGCTCGCGAGCCGCGGGGACGGCTCGTCCTCGAGGTCGCCGAAGATGTCGTCCTCGATGATGAGAATGTCGTGGGCTTCGGCGAGCTTCAGGACCCGGTGGGCCACGACCGGGCTCATCGACGCTCCGGTCGGGTTCTGAAGGGCGGAATTGGTCAGGTAAAAACGCGGGCGATGCGCCGAGAAGAGCCGCTCCAGTTCGGCCACATCTGGGCCGGTCGGGGTGAAGGGCACGCCCAGCACCGTGACCCTGTGCGCGCGCAGCAGGGCGTGGAAGTTGAAGTAGCAAGGGTCGTCCACCACCACGGTATCGCCGGGCTCGATCAGGAAGCGGCAGAGCAGGTCGACCGCCTGCGTCGAGGAATCGACCAGAAGCACCTGGTCGGCATGGGCCTCGATCCCCCGCTCGCCGAGGCGGCGCGAGATCTGGGTTCGCAGAGCCGGCAACCCGAGGGGCTGGTCGTAGCAGACGAGGGTGCGCTCGGAGCCGCGGGCGAGCCCGCGCAAGCCCCGGCGGATCGCCTCCACCGGCATCCAGGACGAGGGCAGCCAGCCCGAGCCTGGCTTGAGCAGGTCCGGCCCCGACTGCATCGATTGCCGTGTGATCCAGAGTGGATCGACCTCGCGGTCGAGCTGAGGCCCGACCGTCTTGAGGCAGAGGGGCCGCGTCTTGCCGGCGACGTAGAACCCTGATCCGCGGCGGGCGACGATGACCCCTTCCGCGCCGAGCCGGTCATAAGCTTCCACCACCGTCGATTTCGACACACCCATCTGCTCGGCGAAGGCCCTGACCGAGGGAAGCCGCGCGCCGGGCGCAAGGTGCCGGCCGGCGATCCGCTCGTTGATCGCAGCGGTGACGAGGCCGATGCGGCCAGGCGCGGAGGGGTGGTTTGGCGTGCTCATCTGTACTGCCGATCAGACCGGACAATTCGATCCAACCGTACTGGACTGTGCCTGTCCGTACCACCCCGGGAGGTGCACGTTCCCCGCATCGACGAAGCGGGAGGACGAGATCATGCAAACCACGACTTGCCAGACGACAGTTGGCCGGAGCCGGGAGCCCGTCTCTCTCCTGGAGCGGGCCGCGCGGCTCATCTCCGGTGTGGCCTCGAGGATCGGCGAGGAACTCTCGCGCCAGGCGATGAACCGCCGTGTCCTGCAACAGCTCTCGGCCATGTCGGAGCGCGAATTGAGGGATATCGGCCTCGTCCGCCAGGATCTCTTCGACGCCTCCTCCCTCTCGGGGAGCGGAGACGCCTCGCTCCTCCTCGTCGACCGGCGGAACGAGCGACGAGCCGGGCGGCGTGCGCCGTGACACCTGTGAAGCAATGCTAGTCCCGATCCGGGCCGGGACAGGCGTGGCGGCGCAGGCGGCGGTGGGGTATGAGGCAGACCCTTCCTCCAATCCGGATACGAGATGGCGAGCGCCGCCGATCATGCGAGCTTCCTGCCGCCGGTCCTGACCTTCCTGTCGGCCGCCGTGGTCGGCGTCCCGATATTTCGGGCGCTCGGCCAGAGCGCCGTGCTCGGCTATCTCGTCGCCGGCGTCATCATCGGGCCGGCCGGCTTCTCGCTCATCGCCGAGCCGGAGACGGCGGCGAGCGTCGCCGAGATCGGCGTCGTGCTGCTGCTCTTCATCGTCGGTCTCGAACTCGAGATCTCGCGCCTCGTCTCCATGCGGCGCGACATCTTCGGGCTCGGGACGGCGCAGCTCGTGGCCTGCACCGTGGCGATCGGTCTCCTCGGCATCGCCATGGGCCTTGGCACCTCGGCCGCCTTCATTGTCGGTGTCGCGCTCGCACTCTCGGCCACCGCCGTGGCGCTGCAGTTGCTCGAAGAGCGCGGGGACCTCGGCACGCCCTATGGCGGACGCTCCTTCGCGGTGCTCCTCTTCCAGGACATCTCGGTGGTGGCGATCCTGGCACTGATGCCGCTCCTCGCCTCGACGGGCAGCAGCGATCCGGGCTGGCTCGGCGAGGCTCTGGCCTCGACCGCCAAGGTCGCCGCCGCCATCGGGGCGGTGGTACTGGTCGGGCGCTACGGCCTCAACCCGTTCTTCAGCCTGCTCGCGGCGAGCGGCGCCCGCGAGGTGATGACGGCTTCGGCCCTCCTCGTCGTGCTGGGCACCGCGCTCCTGATGGAGAAGGTCGGCCTGTCGATGGCGATGGGGGCGTTCCTCGCCGGGGTGCTCCTCGCCGAGTCGAACTTCCGGCATCAGCTCGAGGCCGATATCGAGCCCTTCCGCGGGATGCTGCTCGGCCTGTTCTTCATGAGCGTCGGCATGTCCATCGACGGCGGCCTCCTCAAGACCGCGTGGCCGGCCCTGTTCGGTGCCACGATGCTGGCGATCCTCGTCAAGATGGCGCTCGTGGCGGGTCTGTTCCGGCTGTTCGGCTCGCCTTGGCTCGATGCGGTGCGAGGTGCCGCGATCCTGGCTCCGGCCGGCGAGTTCGCCTTCGTGGTGCTGCCGCTTGGCGGCAGCCTCGGCCTCATAGGCGGACCTGAGACCCGCTTCGCCGTGGCGCTCGCGGCCCTGACCATGCTGGTCGGGCCGATCGCCGCCAAGGGCCTCGATGCCGTGCTGGCCCGCCGCCCGGCGGAACCGGAGCCCGCCGCCGACACGATGGAATCCGCCGAGGCACGGGTGCTCGTCATCGGCTTCGGCCGATTCGGCCAGATCCTGACCCAGGTGCTGCTCGCCGAGGGCATCAGCGTCACGATCATCGACAAGGACGTGGAGCAGATCCGCAGCGCCTCGCGTTTCGGCTTCCGGATCTATTATGGCGACGGCACGCGCCTCGACGTCTTGCGGGCGGCCGGGATCGGCAAGGCCGAGCTCGTCTGCATCTGCATCGACGATCCGCAGGCGACCCTGAAGATCGTCGACATCGTCCACGAGGAATTCACGGCGGTCCGCACCTATGTGAGGGCCTATGATCGCACGCAGTCGATCGAGCTCATGAACCGCGACGTGGACTTCCACATCCGAGAGACGGCGGAATCCGCCCTCGCCTTCGGGCGCGCCACCCTCGAAGGACTCGGTCTCAGCGCCGAAGCCGCCGCGGCGGTGACGGCGGACGTGAGGAAGCGCGATATCGCGCGGCTGGTGCTGCAGCAGGCCGGCGCCCTTCCCGACGGCACCTGGATGCGCGGCACATCGGACGTGAAGCCGGAACCTCTGACCGCGCCGCGCCGGCCCTCGCGCGCCCTCAATGCCGAGACCCGCGGCATCATCGCCTCGGAGCGCCGGGAGGCTGCGTCGCGCACGCTCGATGCGCCGGAACCAGCACTCCAGGATGGCCGGCCGGATGCCTGAGGCCGCGGGCAAGTCCCGAAATTCCAGTACGATCCAGGAGCCGGGCCGCTTTCTCTCCGGATCGATCCTGCGCCACGTCCTCGTAATGAGCGCTACGGGCTCCGTAGGCCTGATGGCGATCTTCGTCGTGGACCTGCTGTCGCTCCTCTACGTGTCGAAGCTCGGCGACCCACGTCTGACCGCGGCCGTGGGCTTCGCGACGATCCTCCAGTTCTTCGGCCTGGCTATCAATATCGGTCTGATGATCGCGGCGGGCGCGCTCGTCTCGCGCGCGATCGGGGCCGGCGAGCGAGCCCGCGCCCGCCGCCTCGCCACCTCGGCGACGGTGCACGGGCTCCTGGTCGCGGCCGTGTTCGTGGTGGTGATGCTGCCGCTGATGCGGCCGGCCTTGAGCTGGATCGGCGCCGATGCCGAGACACTGCCGATCGCCGAGCGCTTCCTGTTGATCGTCCTGCCTTCGACCCTGCTGATGGCGCCGGGGATGATGTTCTCCGGCCTTCTTCGGGCGGTGGGGGCGGCACGCCAGGCCATGTACGTCACCCTCGGCGGCGGCCTCGTCACGGCGGTTATCGATCCGGTCCTCATCTTCGGCTTCGGACTCGGAGTCGACGGGGCGGCCTACGCGACCTGCGTCGCACGGGCGACCTTCGCGCTGATCGGCTGGTGGGGCGTGCGCCAGCACGACCTCGTCGGGCGGCCACGCCTCGCCGACATCGTCGCGGACGCACCCGAGATGGGGCGGATCGCCCTGCCGGCCGTGCTCGCCAACCTCGCGCCTTCGGTGGCGAGCGCCTTCATCGCCCACGCCATCGCGCAGTTCGGACCGGTGGCGGTGGCCGGCAACGTCGTCATCGACCGCCTGACCCCGGTCGCCTTCGGGGGTCTTTTCGCGATGTCGGGCTCGGTCGGACCGATCCTCGGCCAGAACTGGGGCGCAGGCCGGTTCGACCGCATGCGTGAGGTGCTTCGCAGCGGCGCCCTCGTCACCGCGCTTTATGTCGGCGTCGTGTGGGCCGCCCTCGTGGTCCTGCGGCATCCGCTTGGGAACCTGTTCGAACTGACCGGGACGGCCGCCGACCTGTTCGGTTTCTTCTGCCTCGTCAGCGGCCCGGTCTGGTTCTTCGTCGGCCTGCTGTTCCTGTCGAACGCAGCCTTCAACAATCTCGGCTTTCCGTTCCTGTCGACGGCACTGAACTGGGGACGGTCGACGCTCGGCACGATGCCGCCTGCTCTGGTCGGCGGCGCGCTCTACGGACCGGACGGGGTGATCGCCGGCGTTGGGATCGGCTCGGTTGCGTTCGGGGTCGCTGCGATCATCCTCGCCGCGCGCACCATCGCGACGCTGGAACGAAAGGGCCGCGCCGACACACCTCCTTCCGCCGAACCAATGGTCGAGCCGCCGGTCCAGCAGGTCTCCACGGCCGCCGAGACGCTGGTGCGAGGATGATCCGGCTGCGTCCCGCCTCGGGAGGCTGGTAAGTCCCGGCACAATGCGACAGACTTCGCGCCGGGGGTCGGGCAGGCGCATGCCGGGACCGCCGCGTGATCGTTGAGGCCAGCGTGATGTTCAACCTGTTCGACATCCTCCAGGCGCAGGGAGGCCCCGGCCTGCAGGGTCTCGGCCAGCAATACGGGCTCTCGCCCGATCAGACCCGCAAGGCCATGGAAGCGTTGCTTCCCGCATTTGGGCTCGGCCTGCAGCGGAACGCCGCCATGGATCCCATGGGATTCGGACAATGGCTCAGCCTCGTCGGAATGAATGGCGCTGGACGGCCGACACCGCCCTCCCCTTCCGAAAGCCTCGTGCACCAGATCTTCGGTTCGCCGCACCTTAGCCAAGCCGTGATTCAGCAGGCGGCAGCGGCGAGCGGGGTCGCGACCCCGGTCCTGCGCCAGATGCTGCCTCTCGTCGCCGGAATGGTAGTGGCCGGGATCGTCCATCTGATGTTGAACCAGCCCCAGGCGGCGCCCCCTCCGGTCGCCGCGAACGGATCGAACCCATACGGCTTCGCAGTCGGCGCCTACTGGGCTGAGATGATGAAGACCTGGACTCAGGCGCAGGTCCAACAGGCGCCGCCGGAGCGCCCTGTCGTGCGACGACCAGAGCCGCCGGCACTGGCACCGCCGCGTCCCAAACCTGCCTCCCAGCCCCCCCAGGACACGGCGGCCGGAACACCATTCGATCTGTTCCAGGAGATGTTCCAGGCCGGTCTCGAAGCCCAGCAGGAGAACGCCAGAGCGATGCAGTCGTTGTTCGATTCGTTCTGGACGGGGCAGCAGCCGGCCGGAAAGCTGAGCGAGGCGTCACCGCAGGCTAGCACGCGCGGCCCGAAACCACGCTCGTGACTGAAGCGGGAGTTGAGTGGCCGGACGTGCCAAGCTTAGTTCCTGACGATCACGGCCTCGATCACACCGTAGAGCCCGTTCATGCGGCTGGAAAAGGTCTGAAGGGCAGCAGCGATCGCCAAAAAAATCAATCCGCCGATCACGCTATACTCGACGGATGTGGTTCCGGCCTCGTCCCGCCGCGATCGCAACGCGGCCGATGACATTCGAGTAAGGAGATCACCCATCATATCGCCTTTGGTCGGGTGCTTGGAATCACCCTCTGCCGCAGGATCCGTCATTTCGCATGATCCCGCGACAGGCGTTGTCGCGACCTGTTGTGTCACGGAAGGTCTTGCGGTTCGCTTAAACCCATCGCGGAAATACGGAGCCCCACAGCGGCTCAGCCGCGTCCGGCCTCCTTGCGCAGAGCATCGATCCGTTTCGACGCCTCGGCCTTGTCGAGGTCGGGCTCGAAGGCCTCCGGCTCATGGGTCTCTTCGGACAGGGTCTTGAGGTAGGAGGCCTGGGCGCCTGTCATCGGCTCGGACCCGGTGGTCCACTGGTCGGGGTCCTTGATCCGATTGGATGCGTCGCCGTCGGCGGTCTTCGGGTTTTCGTTCGGAAGCTCCTGCTCGGATCCGTTCTTCGCGGACGTCGTCCCGCTCTGCGTCTTGGCCATTGCCAGCTCCGTTCCTGATATGTTCTGCTTGTAACACATGAGGTCGGACCCGGGTTCCCATCGGGTGCCGACTGGATTCGTCCCAGCCGGCACGGTCGTCGTCAGGCAGCCTCGGCCTTGGGCTGCACCTCGGACGTATAATCGTCCATGAGCGACTTCGTCAGGGCGGCCGGGATGAAGCGATAGGGGCCGATCTCCGACACCGGGGTCACCTCGGCAGCCGAGCCGGTGATGAAGCATTCCGAGAAACCGCTCATCTCCTCGGGCCGGATACGGCGCTCGATCACCGTGATGCCGCGCCGGCGGGCGAGATCGATCACGGTCTGTCTGGTGATGCCGTTGAGGAACCGGTCGGCGAGGGGCGTATGGATCACGCCGTCGGTCACGAAGAACACGTTGGCACCGGTACACTCGGCGACGTTGTCTTCCCAATCAAGCATCAGCGCGTCGGCAAAGCCCTTGTTCTCGGCCCGGTGCTTCGAGATCGTGCAGATCATGTAGAGGCCCGCCGCCTTCGATGCGGACGGCGCCGTACGCGGGTCCGGCCGACGATAATCGGCGATGTCGAGGCGAATGCCTTTCATCTTTGTCTCTGGATCGAAGTAGCTCGGCCATTCCCAAGCTGCGATGGCCAGGTGGATGGTGTTGCCCTGGGCGGCGACGCCCATCATCTCCGAGCCGCGCCAGGCCACCGGCCGAATGTAGGCGTCGGAGAGCCCGCTGGTCCTGAGAACCAGCTCCTTGGCGGCGACAATGTCGTCGGCACTGTAGGGAATGGTGAAGTCGAGCAGTTGCGCCGAGCGCAGCAGGCGCTCCGCGTGCTCCTCGGTCTTGAAGATGCGGCCGCCATAGGCGCGCTCGCCCTCGAACACCGACGAGCCGTAATGCAGCCCGTGGCTGAGCACGTGGATCTTCGCGTCCCGCCACGGCACCAGCGCGCCGTCGAACCAGATGGTGCCCTCGCGCTCGTCGAAGGGGATCATGGACATGGACGCGTTCCTCGGCAAACGGATGCAGGCCGCGGGGACAGGATCGAAGCCAGCGCCATCGCGGGTGGGGTCGAGCACGGCCCGTCGCCGATAGAGGGCGCAGGCGACCGTGGCCGGACGGCTTGACGGGTAGCAACGGGGCTGAGATATGTCAACAAGACTGACGTAAATGGAGGGTGCCCCGATCGTGGACCGACACGCGACGCGAGAGGTCACCAAAGCCGATACTCCGCGTGCCGCGGCGCCGGCGGAGGGCAGCGACGACCTGATCGAGCTCCTGTTCTTCGCCTATCGCGATTTCGTCGGTGACCCGGATCGAATCCTGGCCCAGTATGGCTTTGGCCGGGCACATCATCGCGTCCTGCATTTCGTCGATCGCTATCCAGGCCTCACCATCGCCGAACTCCTGGATATCCTTCGCATCACCAAGCAGAGCCTCAACAGGGTGCTGAAGGATTTGATCGAACAGGACTACATCGTGCAGAAGACCGGGGCCAACGACCGCCGCCAGCGTCTCCTGTTCTGCACCCCGGCTGGAACGGCGCTTGCCGCCGACCTGACGCGCGTCCAGGCGAGACGGCTCGCCCGCGCCCTCTCGGACCCGCCCGAGGGAGACAGCACTGCCTACAGCGCCGCGGAAGGATTCCTTCTGGCCATGATCGATCCCGAAGAGCGTGCCGCCGTACAGCGCCTCATGGCACGCCGCGTCGGGGCCGTCGCCTGATGGCCGTTGCCGGCCTCCGCCCCCGCGCCGAACTCCCCGACCATGCCCCTCATATTCTGGTGGTGGACGATGACCGCCGCGTGCGCGAATTGCTGTCGCGCTTTCTCTTCGACCAGGGTTTCCGGGTGACAGCGGCCGAGAACGTCGCCGAGGCGCGCGCCCGATCGCAGAGTTTCGTGTTCGATGCCCTCGTTCTCGACGTCATGATGCCCGGCGAGACCGGGTTCGACTACGCGCGCCAGGTCCGCGAGACGTCGCAAGTGCCGATCCTGATGCTCACGGCGCGCTCGAACCCGAATGATCGGGTGATGGGCCTGGAAATTGGCGCCGACGATTACCTGCCGAAACCCTTCGAACCGCGCGAGCTCATTCTGCGACTCAACAACATCCTCAAGCGCGGGGCGAAAGCGCCGGTGCGCGAGGGCGCGGAATCGGTGACCTTCGGCCCCTTCTCTTATCGCATCGACCGGGGTGAACTGAAGCGCCAGGACGAGACCGTTCGCATCACGGAGCGGGAGCGCGAAATTCTGACGATCCTGGCGCTGGCGGGCGGCGCCAATGTCGAGCGCGAGACGCTGGCCGGGTCGGGGGGCCTCGCCGCCGAGCGCAGCATCGACGTGCAGATCAACCGCTTGCGCCGCAAGACCGAGGTCGACCCGGCGAACCCCCTCTTCCTTCAGACCGTGCGCGGCGTCGGCTACCGCCTCGCGGTCGATTAGGAGGGCAGCGTGGCGGGGGGCCTCGCGAGCCTGAGGCGCGGTGCGAGCCAGGCCTGGGCCGCGATGCCCGGCCCTGGCCGCATCTGGCGGCTGATCTCCCGAGGTGTCGGAGATGCCCTTCCAAAAGGGCTCTACGCCCGCTCGCTGATCATCATCATCGCGCCCGTGGTGCTGCTGCAATCGGTGATCGCCTACACCTTCATGGAGCGGCACTGGCAACTCGTCACGCGCCGGCTCTCGGCAGCCGTCACGGCGGATGTCGCGGCCCTCATCGACGTCTACGAAAGCTATCCTCAGGACAGGGACGCCGAGACGCTCTCTCGCATCGCCGCGACGCGGCTCAACCTCGACCTCGACATCCTGAAAGGCGCCAAGCTCCCGGCCCCGGGCCCACGGCCGTTCTTCTCCATCCTCGACGAAGCCTTGTCCGAGGAGATCAACCGCCAGATCAAGCGGGCGTACTGGATCGACACGGTGGGCCGCTCCAGCCTCATCGAGATCCGGGTTGCGATTCCCGACGGGGTCATGCGCGTCACCGCGAGGCGCAGCATGGCCTACGCCTCGAACTCGCACATCTTCCTGCTCTGGATGACCGGCTCGTCGATGGTGCTGCTCGGCGTCGCGATCCTTTTCCTGCGCAATCAGATCAAGCCGATTCTCAGGCTCGCGGCTGTGGCGGAGAGTTTCGGCAAGGGACGGGAGATCGAGTTCCGGCCGCGCGGCGCCCGCGAGGTGCGCCAGGCCGGCCATGCCTTCATCGAGATGAAGCGGCGCATCGAGCGGGCGATGGACCAGCGCACGACGATGCTGAACGGCGTCAGCCACGACCTTCGCACCATCATCACCCGCTTCAAGCTCTCGCTGGCCCTCGTGGAGCAGAGCGCCGATGTCGAGGACCTGCAGCGCGACGTGGACGAGATGAGCCGCATGCTCGAAGCCTATCTCGCCTTCGCCCGCGGCGATTCCGGCGAGATCGCCGTTCCGACCGACCTGCGCGCTCTGCTCGAGGACCTGCGTACCGACATCGAGCGCCTCGGCGCGCACGTGGAATCAGTGGACATCGATGCGCCGGCCAGCGTGACGATGCGGCCGGACGCGGTGCGGCGCTGCCTGTTCAACCTCGCCGCCAACGCAGCCCGCTATGGCGACACCGTCGCCATCATGGCGCGGCGGGACCTGCGCAACGTCCTGATCTCGATCGACGACGACGGGCCAGGGATCGCACTCGACCAGCGCGAGGAGGTGTTCAAGCCGTTCGTTCGCCTCGACGCCTCGCGCCAGGATGCCGGCGGTTCGGGGCTCGGCCTTTCCATCGCCCGCGACATCGCGCGCTCGCATGGCGGCGACGTCACCCTGCACGACAGCCCGCTTGGCGGCCTGCGCGCCACGGTTCGGCTGCCGGCCTGATCCCTGTGACACGAAATCTCGCGACGGGGGTGTCCCCAGCCGGCTTCAGCGGTGCTATGAGCAGCCTCGGAAGGCCCTGATCCCGTTGGCAGGGTCATCGACGCGAGTGATCGAGCCATGAACCCGCTGGTACCCCTCTTCATCCTGTTGTCCTTGCCGCTCGCGGCCATCGGCCTCGTGCTCTATACGGATGCGGGGATCGAGCCGGCCCTGTTCTACGCCAGCGTCAAGACGTTCGTGATCCTCTTCGCCATCGGTGGTGCGCTCTGCTACGGCGCGAGCCGCCTTGCGGGCGATACCGAAGGCTAAACCTCACAGGCCACTTCGGGTCACGCCGCAACCCATTGCGACCGCCTTCGTTGACGATGGATATCCGCATCATCTCTGAGGGCGGAACGAGAGGACTTGTCGCACCACAATGGCGGCGAGTTTCCTGAGGTTGCGTTCCTGTGCCCGATACTCCGAGATCGACAGACTTTCGTCCTGCCCTCTACGAACTCAGCGACAGCTTCCGCGAGCTAGACGACACTGCCGCCATCTCCTATGCGGCAGGGGAAGTACTCGGCCGCTGGCTCAAGGTGAGCCGCGCCGGCTACGGCACCATCGACCGTATCGCCGAGACGATTACGATCGAGCGCGACTGGAACGCTCCCGGCATCGCTACCCTCGCCGGAACGCTACAGTTTCGAGACTACGGATCCTATATCGACGACCTCAAGCGCGGCGAGACGGTGATCTGCACCGACGCCTTCGGCGACCCGCGTACTCGTGAGACTGCCGATGCCCTCGTGGCGATCAGCGCCCAATCCTTCATCAACATGCCGGTCACCGAGCGAGGCGGTTTCGTCGCGCTGATCTACCTCAATCACGCCACCGCCCGCTCTTGGTCGGAGGAAGAGGTTGCCTTCCTGCGCGACGTCGCGGAACGGACCCGGACCTTGATCGAGCGCCGCCGAGCCGAGCGGGAGCTCAGGGAACTCGCGGCCTCGCTGGAGCGGCAGGTCGCGGAACGGACTGCGGACCGAGACCGGATCTGGCGCAACTCCCGCGATCTCCTCGTCGTGATCGGGGCCGACGGAATCTTCCGAGCGGTCAACCCGGCCTGGACCGCTATCCTCGGGCACGAGCCCGAGGAGGTCGTCGGGCGAAGCTTCCACCAGTTCGTCTGGCCGGATGACGCGCGGGCAACCCAGGGTGCGCTCGATACGGCGGCGTCCCAGAGCGATCTCACCAATTTCGAGAACCGCTATCGCCGCAAGGACGGGACGCAGCGCTGGATCTCCTGGCAGACCTCCACGGAGGGCGATCTCGTCTACGCTTATGGCCGCAACATAACGGCCGAGAAGGAGCAGGAGCAGACCCTACGGCTTACCCAGGAGGCCTTGCGCCAAGCGCAGAAGATGGAGGCGGTGGGCCAGCTGACCGGCGGCATCGCCCACGACTTCAACAACCTCCTGGCCGGCATCACGGGCAGCCTGGAGATGCTGGGCAAGCGCCTCGAGCAGGGGCGCCTCGACTCGATTCCTCGCTATGTCGACGCGGCGCAGGGTGCGGCGAAGCGTGCGGCAGCGCTGACGCAGCGTCTTCTCGCTTTCTCGCGGCGCCAGACCCTCGATCCCCGCGTGATCAACCTCAACCGCCTGGTGGCGGACATGGAGGAGCTGATCCGCCGCACGGTCGGGCCTGAAATCACTATCGAGGTGGTGGGCGCGGGCGGCCTCTGGCTCGTCCTTGTCGATCCGAACCAGTTCGAGAACGCGCTGCTCAATCTCTGCATCAACGCCCGCGACGCGATGCCGACTGGCGGGCGCCTCACGATCGAGACCGCCAACAAGTGGCTCGACGACCGCGCCGCTGGCGAACGCGAATTGCCGCCGGGCCAGTACGTTTCGCTCTGCGTCACCGATACCGGAACCGGCATGACGCCCTCCGTCATCGAGCGGGCCTTCGATCCATTCTTCACCACGAAGCCGCTCGGACAGGGTACCGGCCTAGGCCTATCGATGATCTATGGCTTCGTCCGGCAATCGGGCGGCCAGGTGCGGATCTATTCGGAGGTTGAGGAAGGCACTACCATGTGCCTCTACCTGCCCCGCCACCTCGGCGAGGGTGAGGATACGCCGCCGGGGCTGCTGCCTGCGCCGGAGGCGGCGGCCGGACGCGGAGAGGTCGTCCTCGTCGTCGATGACGACGTTACCGTTCGGATGCTCGTGGTCGATGTGCTGACCGATGCGGGTTACACGGCGATGGAGGCGGCTGACGGACCCGCCGCCCTGCGCCTGCTCCAGAGCTATGCCCATATCGACCTCCTTGTCACCGATGTTGGCCTGCCGGGTGGCCTCAACGGGCGTCAGGTCGCCGATGCGGGACGCCTCACGCGCCCCGACCTCAAGGTGTTGTTCATCACCGGCTACGCCGACAACGCCGTGATCGGGAACGGCTATCTCGATCCAGGCATGCAGATCGTCACCAAGCCCTTCGCCATCGACGCCCTGCGCGACAAGATCAGGGAGATCTTGGAGGGGTGAAGCCCGTCCCCGCCTTATCGCTTCGGCCGAGCGCGTTTCCCTCTCCCCGCTTGCGGGGAGAGGGCCTTGCCGACCTCGCTGTCGGCAAAGCGAGGCGGCAGCCGAGGGTGAGGGGGCGCCTCCGAAGGAGCCTGAAGCGGAGAGACCCCCTCACCTTCGCTCCGCTCGCTTCATGCACGACAAGGTGCATGAAGCCCTCTCCCCGCCCGGCGGGGAGAGGGGACGCGCACCTGACTTGAGCTATTCCTACTCCGCCGCCACACGCGGCGGCGGGAGGCGGCCGTCATTGGCGGGTGCTCCCGGGAGGCCGAAGGGTTCGTCCGCACCCGGCTCGTCCTTGGCGCCGATGAAGCACGAGAACAGGCGCACGATGAGGCGCGAGAGATCGTCGACCAGGACGAAGATCGCCGGCACGAAGATCAGCGACAGGCCGGTCGAGACGATGAGGCCGCCGATCACCGCGATCGCCATGGGAGAGCGGAACTCGCCGCCGATACCGAGCGCCATGGCGGACGGCACCATACCGGCGGCCATCGCGATGGTGGTCATGACGATCGGCCGTGCCCGCTTGCGGCCGGCATCGATGATCGCGGTGGCCCGGTCGACCCCGTGGGCCATCTCCTCGATGGCGAAGTCGACGAGCATGATCGCGTTCTTGGTCACCACGCCCATCAGCATCAGGATGCCGATGACCACCGGCATCGAGATCGGCTTCTGGAAGATCAGGAGGCCGATGATGGCGCCGCCGATCGAGAGCGGCAGCGAGAACAGGATGGTGAGCGGCTGCAGGAAATTTCCGAACAGGAGCACCAGCACGCCGAACACCATCATCAGGCCGGCGCCCATGGCGAGGGCGAACCCTTCGAACACCTCACCCATCACTTCGGCGTCGCCGGTCTGACGGATGGTGACGCCCGGCGGAAGGTTCTTGGCGGTGGGCAGCGCCAGCACGGCCTCGATGAGGGAGCCGAGGGCATCGGAGCCCTGCATGTCGGCCTCCAGGGCGACGCGGATTGCCCGGTCGTAGCGGTCGATGGCGGTGGGACCCTGGCCGAGGCTGATATCGGCGACGCTGGCGAGGGGCACAGCAGCGCTGCCCTTCACCGGCACCTTCATGGTCTCGATCTCGGAAAGGTCTCCACGCAGGCGCTCGGGCAGCTGCACCCGGATCGGGACCTGGCGATCGACGGCGTTGAACTTGGCCAGGTTCGCGCCGATGTCGCCGATGGTACCGACCCGCACCGTCTCGGCGATGAGGTCGGTGGAGACGCCGAGATCGGCAGCGACGCCGGCTTTGGGGCGGATGCGGACCTCGGTGCGGTCGAGGGGGGCGGTCGAGATCACGTTGACGAGGTGCGGGACCTGTGCCGCCTCGCGCTGAAGCCGGGCTGCCGTCTCGGCGACGACCATCCGGTCGGGACCTGCCACGACGAGGGAGAGGTCGCGCTGACCATTCTCGCGCAGCGCCCAGAAACGGATGTCGGGCGTGGAGCGCAGGATCGCCCCGATCTCGACGTCCATCTGCTTCTGCGTGCGGTGGCGGGTGTTCTTCGGCGTCAGGTTGATGGTGAAGGTGGCGAGCCGCACTTCCTTCTTCGCCGGCAGCTGGCGGCCGCCGTCGACGAAGACGCTGCGCACTTCCGGAAGGGCGCGGATGCGGTTGACGAGCTCGTCCGTGACCTTGGTGGTGTCGGCGAGGCGGGCGCCGGGCGCCAGCTCGACCACGAAGATGGTGCGGGACGCGTCCTCGGCGGGCAGGAAGCCGGCCGGCAGCAGGCTCGTCGACCAGATCGAAGCCCCGAAGCAGGCGAGCCCGAGCACCAGGGTGATGAACTTGTGCCGCACCGACCAGGCGACGACGCGGGTGTAGCTGCGCATCACCACGCCTTCGCGCTCGTGATCCGGGCCATGATCGCGCAGGAAATAGGCGGCCAGCAGCGGCGTGATCAGCCGCGCCACCAGCAGCGACATGAACACGGCGGCCGCGATGGTGAGGCCGAACTGCTTGAAATACTGGCCGGCGATGCCGCTCATGAACGAGACCGGCGCGAAGATCGCGATGATCGTCGCCGTGATGGCGATGACCGCGAGGCCGATCTCGTCGGCCGCTTCGAGCGAGGCGCGATAGGCGGATTTGCCCATGCGCATGTGGCGTACGATGTTCTCGATCTCGACGATGGCGTCGTCGACGAGGATTCCGGTGACGAGGGTGATGGCGAGGAGGCTGACCGCGTTCAGCGAGAAGCCGAGCGTGCTCATGATCCAGAAGGTGGGAAGCACCGAGAGCGGCAAGGCGATGGAGGCGATCAGCGTCGCGCGCCAGTCGCGCAGGAACACGAACACCACGACGACGGCGAGCGCTGCGCCCTCGATGAGGCTCAGCATCGCCGAGTTGTAGTTGCCGACCGTATTGGTCACCACGGTGTCGATGAGGTCGAAGCGCACGCCCGGATTCTTGGCGGCGAGCTCGTCGATCTTGGCCGCCACCGAGGCCGCCACCTGGGCGTCGCTGGCGCCCGTGGCGCGCGAGATCGCGAAGGCCACCACTGGCTCGCCGTTGAAGCGGGCGAAGGTACGCGGCTCTTCCGATCCGTCCACGACCGTGGCGAGTTCGTCGAGCCGGACCTTGCGGTTGCCGGGCACCACGATCGAGGTCTGCGCCAGGGTGTCGAGGCTCGCTGCGCCGCCGAGTGTACGGATCGATTGTTCGAGGCCGCCGAGCTCGCCGCGCCCGCCGGCCATGTCGGCCGAGGTGAGGCGGACCTGCCGGTTCACGTCGGCCGCCGTGATGCCGAGCGCCAGCAGCCGCTCGGGCTTGAGGATGACCCGGATCTCACGGGCGACGCCGCCCAGGCGCTCGACGCCCCCGACGCCCTTCACGCCTTGGATCTGGCGGGCGATGACGTCGTCGACCAGCCAGGACAGGTCCTCGGGCGTCATCGCCGGGGCCGAGGCACCGTAGACCATGATCGGCAGGCCGGCGATGTCGACGCGGCTGACGATGGGCTCGTCGATCGTGCGCGGCAGGGTCACGCGGATCTTGGCGATGGCATCCTTGACGTCGTTCACGGCCCGATCGACGCTGGTCTCGAGCCGGAACTCGATGGTCGTCGTCGAGGTGCCCTCGGCGATGGCCGAGGTGATGTGCTTGACGCCCTTCACGCCGGCGACCGCATCCTCCACCACCTTGGTGACCTGGGTCTGAAGCTCGGAGGGCGCCGCGCCCGCCTGCGTGACGAGGATCGAGACGATCGGAAGATCGATGTTGGGGAAGCGCGTGATCGGCAGGCTGCGGAAGCTGACGACGCCGAGGAGCGCGAGCACCACGAACAAGACGATCGAGGGGATCGGCTTGCGGATGGCCCAGGCGGAGACATTGAGGCGCATGGCGTCAGATCTCCGTCACTTCGCCGCGGCGTCGGCCGTGGCGGCTTGCACCGCCCGGACGCGGTCGCCGTCGCGCAGGAAGCTGCTGGCGCGGGCGACCACGGCCTCGTCGGCAGCGATGCCCGAACGGACCTCGAGATAGCCCGCGGCCGAGAGGCCCGGGACGATGCGACGTGCCTCGACCTTGCCGTCGCGGGCAATGAGCACGTTGGCGCTGCCGTCCGCGCGATAGAGCACCGCAGAGAGCGGCACCGTGACGCCCGTCCGCCGGGCGACCTCGACGCGGCCGCGGGCGAAGGCACCGATCCGCAAGGCGGGATCGGGAGCGAGGCTGATGCGGACCTTGCCGAGGCGTGTCGCGCGATCGATCTCGGGATCGATGCGGCGGACGCGGCCGGCGAGTGTGCGGCCCTCGATGAGGTCCAGTCGGGCCGGATCGCCGACCTTGAGCCGGGGCATCACCGTCTCCGGCACCTCGCCTTCGAGTTCGATCTCGCCGCGGGCGATGAGGCGGAACAGGGGCTCGCCGATGGCGGTCGCGGTGGCACCGATCCGTGCGGTGCGGCGGTTGACGATGCCGGACTCCGGCGCCCTGATCTCGGTGCGGGCCCGTTTCACGGCGATCTCGGCGGCCTGTGCCTTCGCGGATGCGAGTTCGGCCTGTGCGAGTTGCAGTCCACCGCGGGCGGCGGCGAGCTTTCCCTGGTTCGACTGGGTCGTCGAGATGCGCTGTTCGAGGATCACGGCCGTGGCATTGCCGGTCTTCACGAGGGCGCGCGCACGCTCAAGGGCAAGGTTGGCCTCGACCTCCGCCGCCTCGGACTGGACGATCTGGCTCTGCGCCTGGACGATGGATGCCTCCGCCTTGGCGATGGCGGCGGCGTTGGATGCCTCCTGGGTCTCGATCATCTCGCGCGAGAGCCGGGCCAGCACCTGACCCTTCTCCACGCGCGCGCCCTCCTCGACCATCAGATCGGTAATGCGAAAGCCCTCGATCTCAGGACTCACCATGATCTCGTCGCGCGGCACCAGGGTGCCGGTAACGACGGCCTCTTCGACGAGCTCGCGCTGGATCGCCGGCACCACCGTGACAGCCGGCGCCACCGCGGCCGGGTCGGGCACGGCGGATGTCTCGGCGGCGGCCGCGATTCCGGCAAGGCCGGTCACGGCGAGAGCAAGAAGGAGGCGCGTGACCAGCATGGGATCCGTCATTGCCGATGGCGCCGCCACTGGGCGCGATGGGAGCGATGCCGGTCAAGACCGGCGATTTCATGGCCCCATTAATTCCAGACCGTTACGCCCCGGCGCTTTTGCAGACCTTGTGTGCCACGTCACAATCGACGGCACCACCGGAGCCCACTGTAAGAACAAGCGCTGGAGTTCGCATCGGCCTAGTGAGCGGAAACCGAACGGTGAATGAGGCGTTGACACGCTGGCGCGAGAGCAGGGAAGCGGATCCACCATGGTCATCTATCAGATCAAACAGACGACGAGTGGTGCCGTGCTCTGGACCGGCCAGGCGACGAACGCGGATTGCGCCCTCGACGCCATGGCCCGCGAGGCCGGCTATACCGACTACAACGCCCTGCCGGACACGATCCGCTCCGGAGGCATCGTCGCGATGGAATTGACCGACCTACGCTAGCGAGCCGTGAGGATGGGGTCGCCGACACCGATTTTTGATCGAATCGGGTGACCGAGCCGATCTCGATTACTTTGACTGCAACCGATGCCGAACTCATTCCCCCTCGGCAGCCAAGTTCTCAACCCGCGCGGTCGAGAACGAGGTCAGTAGTGGCTGAGACGACGCGGTTGCGGCCTGCGGTCTTGGCCTCGTAGAGGGCGATGTCGGCGCGCTTGATCATTCCCTCGACGGTGTCTCCCTCCGACCATTCGCTGACGCCGAAGCTGCAAGTCAGTCGGATCGGGGTGCGGGCGCCGCGCAGCCGCAGGGCTTCCATGACGAGGCGAAGCCGGTTCGCAACAGCCTCGGCCTCCGTCATCGTCCGATGCGGCAGCACGATCGCGAATTCCTCGCCGCCCAGCCGGCCGACGATGCCATCCGCCGCGAGTTCTCGCGCCACGCTCTGGATCGCGGTATCGCCGACGTCGTGGCCATGCTCGTCGTTGATGCGTTTGAAATGGTCGATGTCCACCAGGACTGCGGCCATACGGCCGTGGGTGCCGACGCGCTCGGCCGCCTCGTTGACCCGCTTGATGAACGCGCGTCGGTTGAGCAATCCCGTAAGAGGGTCTGTGTCGGCAAGGCGAATGAGCTCGCTCTGCATCGTGGTGAGCCGCTCGGCAGCACGCAGGCGAGCGTGAAGTTCCTCCGCGCCGGGAGGCTTCTCGATGAAGTCGTCGGCGCCGCTATCGAGGGCTTCGGCCAGGTTGCGTGCATTGCGCGCGGACGACATCGTGATGACGTAGAGCGGCCGGTTCGACTCCGCCAGCAAGCGCGCGGACCAGCACAATTCCAGGCCGCTGATCGGGCGGACTTCGAGGCTGGTGATCAGAACGCGAACCGACTCCGTCTGCGTCACGTAGTCGAGGGCTTCGCCGGAATTCGTGAAGACGGTCACGGTGTGACCATGAGGCTCCAGCAGGCCCGCCACGACCTTCAGCACCACGCGGCTGGAATCGACGATAACAATATGCATGGCGGCCAGCCGTTCACCCCTTGGAGGTCATGCCCCAAAGGATAAACCGGACACCTTAATTTGTTGCGAAGAACAGTCTTCCGAAGGAGCTGCCGCTACTTTGAACTATCGACGCGGAACCGAGACTTGGATCACGCGCGCTCCGCCACCGGTCATGCGGCCCGGGTCGCGGCGCAGATCGGCCCTGCTCGATCTGCCGTCACCGCGCCGGGCGCCAGAAGAGGGTCCATCAATGACGTAGACGGTCGGTATGCCGGCCGGTGCGCTGCGGATACCCGTCATCGTCGGGATCCCGTATGTTCCGTATCCCCAGACAGTCGGCACGAGATCGCTCGGGCGCGGCGTGCGCGAGAAGGGCGCGCCGACGTAGCCGCCGCGCACGACGGGCTCGGCATACCCGTAGCCGTAGGCGTCATATCCGGCGACATCGTATCCGTAACCGTAGCCTTGTGCGGAGGCAGCGCTCGCAGACGACGACATTAACACGGTCAGGCCAAGCCTAGCCAAATCTCTCTTGAGCATCGGCATCTTCATCGATCCTTCCGCACCGTTAACGCCGTGGTAACACAGTCGTTGAACGACGTGAGGATCACCCTCGTTCCGAAAGCTCTGTCAGGGCCAGGGGTGCAGATTGCTTAGATGCGACGCGATAAACAACCGATCCGCGCTTCCTCGACGGCTCGACGGGTTCAGCGACAGGTGGTGATGCGGCGGACGATCCAACCTTCGCCGTCGACCCAAAGCCGCCTGCGGTTGCGGCTGCAATTGGCTTGGTCCTCGGTCGTATCCACAGCCAGCGACGGCTGAACTTGATTCTGGGACATTTCGGCAACCTTCTGCGGCTCCGGCGCAGGTGCCGCTTTCGCTTCACCTGCAACGACGGCGCACGCCATGAACATTGCGATAGCCGCCGCAATGCGTCCACCGGATATCGCGGGGTAGCGTGTCGTCGCACTCATGGTCGCTGGGTCTCGCTTGCCACGTCTCGAACGAACCGCCATCGAGCGGCTCGCGACGCTGCCGTGCCTTAAGGCCAAGTCGGCATCGCCATCCGGGAAGTAAAGCGCGAACATTGCATTCAGTTGCAGCGGCAGGTGCGAGATGTGCCGGAAAACGCCAGAAACCGTCGACTGTCAGCGGCGCGGCCGGCACCGACGACGAACAAACGAGACCGTGCCTGCTCCCTGAGGACGCCTAGCGGCCCGCCACGACGCTCAGCATCGGCAAGACCACGGCGATCTGGATCGCGCTTTTCGGTCCGACCGGAATGGATGCGGCCGCTGCACCGAGACCGAGCGCGAGGGACAATGCGAGCAGCGAGACCTCGATGCCGCGATAGAACCCGTCCATTCCGCTCCTCCGACGCCGCGCTGGGTCATCGGAGAATGGGCGCGAAGGGTAAGCGAAACGTAACGGCCGGCGAAACGCTCAGGCTCGACCGGCGGCGGGCATTCGGGCGAGGTCGTGCCGAGCAGACTGAATGATCGCTGATGCCAGCCTGGCCTCCAATATGATCAGGTCGCCGTCCGGATCTGGCTCCCATCCACAGGCGCAGCCGCCCGGTCCCCGATGAGCCTCGGCCAGTTGGCGATAGAGGGTTCCGATAGCTCCGGCGGCGATCTGCAGGGCCAGCATCGGAGGCAGCGCATCGTGGTGGAGGCGCTGCCAGAAGGAGCGACGCAAGGCCTCGTCGAGGGCAGTCTCGGCCGTGGACGTCTCGGGGCAGGCGCGGTCGCGGTCATGCCCGGTCATCGCTCGCCTCCGTCGCAAAGCGGATCGCGACCTGGCGCGGCTCCAAGGCGATGCGATCGACGAGGAGAGCCAGCCTGTGCAGCCTAAGATCGAGGCAGGAGCCGTCCCACCATGCGATCTGTACGCAGCCGCGGATCATTGCCAGCACCTGTTCCATCATCGGCCTCCGATTTCCGCATTGGGGCGGATTCGAAAGCCGAGATGAAGCGTGGAAAGAAGATGATCAAGCCTTAAACGAAATATTGGAATGAGTAGAAACTTGCGTCAATCCAGTTTAATATTATTCTTATTTGTAATTCTTCCAAGTCGAAATGGAAGCGAAGTCATACATCGCATGATAAACAACGCGCTCCACCGCCGGCGACGCTAAAGGATCGTACGCATGGCGCTGAGCCCGACGAAGAGGGCTCCGATCGAAACGATGACCGAGCCAAGCACATAGATCAGGGCGGCATTCGTTTCGCCGCGTTCCAACAGCGTCACGGCATCAAGGGAAAAGGCCGAGAAGGTGGTGAAACCGCCGAGAACGCCCGTCGTCACGAACAACCGCGCCTGCATGCCGTCGCCGCGCAGGGCAAACCACCCGATGACGAGGCCCATGGCCAGCGAACCGAGGACATTGATGCAGAAAGTTCCGTAGGGAAAACCGGAGCCCAGCCGTGTCGAAGCGACGTTTACGCCCTGCCGCATGACACCGCCGAGGCCGGCACCCAAGAAAACCAGAAGATAGCTCATAGACCGCCTCCGCCTTCGCCAAGCTCGGCGTTACGGGGACGGCAACGGATCGGCAAGCGCGGGACCCGAGGTCCTATTCTGGCTGGCTTCGAGGCGGATCAGCCGAGGATCTTGTCCACCGTGATGGGAAGCTCGCGGATGCGCTTGCCGGTGGCGTGGAACACCGCGTTGGCGATCGCCGCGGCGGTGCCGACGATACCGATCTCGCCGAGGCCCTTCACGCCCATCGGGTTGGCCCTGTCCTCCTCCTCGACGAAGATGACGTCGATGTCGTGGATGTCGGCGTTCACCGGCACGTGGTACTCGGCGAGGTTGTGGTTCATGAACCGGCCGATGGTGTGGTCGAGCATGGATTCCTCTTCCAGTGCCGAGCCGATCCCCATCACGACGCCGCCGAGAATCTGGCTGCGGGCGGTCTTGGGATTGATGATCTTGCCGGCCGCGATCGCCGAGACGATGCGGGTGACGCGGATCTGGCCGAGATCCTCGTCGACCTTTACCTCCGCGAAGATCGCCGAGTGGGTGTAGGCCGAGAACTCCTTGGCATGGCCTGAATCGGGCCCTGCGGAATCCGTCGCCTCGACCTTGTCGACGCCGCCAGCCCGCATCGCCTCGACGAGGGAGACGCTGCGCGAGGGGTCCCCGGCCACGGAGATGCGGCCATCCGAGAAAACGACGCGGTCGAAATCGACATTGGCGAGGGGTGAATCGTCCATGGCGCGGGCCATGCCGAAGACCTCGGCGGCGATCTTGCGGCAGGCCTTCATCACGGCCGTACCGGACGAGGCCGCGGTCCAGGAGCCGCCGGCCACCGGCGCTTCGGCGAGATCGGTGTCGCCGAGCTTCGTCGTCACGTCCTCCATCTGCAGCCCGAGGGCATCGGCCGCGATCTGGGTCAGGATCGTGTAGGTGCCGGTGCCGAGATCGCCGGTGGAGTTGCCCACCGTCAGCTTGCCGTCGGCGGTGAGCGTGGCCTGGGCGCTCGATTGCTGCATGAGCGATTCCCAGACGCCGGTCGCCATCCCCCATCCGACGAGCTCGCGCCCGTCGCGCATGGAACGGGGCTCCGGGTTGCGTCTCGCCCAGCCGAAGCGATCGGCGCCTTCCGCGTAGCAGGCACGGAGGGCTTTGGAGCCGAACGGCTTGCCCTCGGTGCGGTCGCTCTCGGAATAGTTCTTGAGCCTGAGGGCGATCGGGTCCTGGCCCGTCTCGTAGGCGAGTTCGTCCATCGCGATTTCGAGGGCAAGGACGCCCGTCACGGCGCCGGGCGCGCGCATGTCGGCGGGGGTGTAGGTGTCGATCTTGGTGAGGTTGTAGGTCAGCGCGACGTTGTCGCAATCGTAGAGGATCGCCGACCAGTTGACGACGACCTCCTGGTAGTCCTCGAACCGGGACGTGCCCGACAAGGCATCGTGCCGCAAAGATTGCAGCCTGCCCTCGGCATCGGCGCCGAGGCTGACGCGCTGGCGTACGTCGGGGCGGTAGCCGAAGGTGAACATCTGGTCGCGGGTCAGGGTCACCCGGACCGAGCGTTCGAGGTCTCGCGCGGCCAGCACCGCGAGGAAGAGCTGGTATTGCGGGCGCAGGCCGATGCCGAAGCCACCGCCGAGATAGGGGTTCAGGACGCGAACGTCCTCCTTGTTCATGCCGAACACCGCCGCAATGTAGCCGTGGCTGTTCGAGACACCCTGGATCTTGTCGTAGACGGTGATCTTCCCGCCGCCCTCCCAGACAACAGTCGAGGCGTGAGGCTCCATCGGGTTGTGGTGCTCGACGGCGAGGCGGTAATCGTTGGCGACCTTTTTCGGCGCCGCCTGGAAGGCGCCGTCGGCATCGCCCCAAGGCTCCGGCGGCGGTTTGATGCCGGCCCGCTTCATCGGTGGGTCGTAAGCGAGCTCGGCTTGAGCTCCGACATTCACGGCCGGCAACTCGGCCTCGTACGTGACCCTGACGAGGGAGGCGGCGTAGCGCGCCGTCTCGAAATCCTCGGCGACGACGAGCGCAACGGGCTGGCCGCTGTAGTGAATCGCGTCGTCATAGAGGGCACGGAAGGGAGAGCCGGGAGGCGCCACGGCATCGCGATAATTGTAGTCGAGCCAGGCCGTGCGCGGCCGGTTCTCGTGGGTGTAGACCTTGATCACGCCCGGCACCGCCTCGGCGGAAGTCGTGTCGATCGCGGTGATCCGGCCCTTGGCGATGCCGCCGGACACGACGTAGCCGTGGGCGAGATCAGGGGCGGCGAACTCGCCGGCATATTTGGCGAGACCCGTCACTTTGGCGGGGCCGTCGACGCGGCTGCGCGCGGTGCCGACGAAACTGTCCGTGCCGGTGCTGCTGATCGTGGTGACCATGTCGCTAAACCTTACGCGATGCGCTTGTCGGAGACCGACTGGGGCGTGCCGGCGGCAGCCTGGGTGAGGCCGCGGATGATGGCGCGCCGCGCGAGTTCGACCTTGAAGGCGTTGCCGTCTTGCGGCGTCGCCTCGCGGATGACGATGTCGGCCGCCGCCTCGAAATTCTCGCGAGTGGGTGCCTTGCCCTGCAGGAAGGCTTCCGCTTCGGCATTGCGCCAGGGCTTGTGTGCGACGCCGCCGAGCGCGAAGCGCGCCCGGCTTACGGTGTCACCGTCGAGGTCGAGGATCGCCGCCACCGAGACCAGGGCGAAGGCATAGGAGAGCCGGTCGCGGAGCTTGAGGTAAGTGTAGTGCGAGGCGGTGTCCTGAGCCGGCAGATCCACCGAAAGCACGATCTCGCCAGGCTGGAGGGTGTTGTCGAATTGGGGCGTGCCGCCCGGCAGGCGATGGTACTCGGAGAACGGGATGCTGCGCTCGCCGGAAGGCCCGGCAACGCGGATTTCGGCGTCGAGGGCGGCGAGCGCCACGCACATGTCGGACGGGTGCGTCGCGATGCAGGTCGGCGAGATGCCGAAGATCGCGTGGATGCGGTTGACGCCGCCGATCGCCGGGCAGCCCGTGCCGGGCTCGCGCTTATTGCAGGGCGTGGCGTCGTCGTAGAAGTAATAGCAGCGGGTGCGCTGGTTGAGGTTGCCGCCGGTGGTGGCGGCATTGCGCAACTGGCCCGTGGCGCCGGCGAGGATCGCGCTCGCGAGAACCGGATAGCGGCTTGCGACCCGCTCGTCATAGGCCGCAATCGCGTTGGTGACGAGGGCGCCGATCCGCAGGCCGCCCTCGTGATCTTCGATAGCGTTCAGCGGCAGCCGGGTGATATCGACGAGGCGATCGGGCCGCTCGACATTGTACTTCATCAGGTCGACGAGATTCGTGCCGCCGGCGATCAGCCGCGCATTGGCGCCGGACAGAGCCTGGACCGCCTCCGCGACCGTGCCGGCGCGGACGTAATCGAAGCGGTTCATCGGGCAGCTCCGGACTGCATCACATCTTCGATCGCATCGACGATGTTGGTATAGGCGCCGCAGCGGCAGATGTTGCCGCTCATCGCCTCGCGGATCTCCTCCCGCGAATGGGCGTGGCCTTCCGCGAGCATGCCGGCCGCAGAGCAGATCTGGCCCGGCGTGCAGTAGCCGCATTGGAACGCGTCGTGCTCGACGAAGGCCGCCTGGAGCGGGTGCATCGCGCCGGCTTGTCCGAGCCCCTCGATCGTGGTGATCTCGGCGCCGTCCTTCATCACGGCGAGCGCCAGGCAGGAATTGATGCGCTTGCCGTCCACCAGCACGGTGCAGGCGCCGCATTGGCCGTGGTCGCAGCCCTTCTTGGTGCCGGTGAGGTCGAGGCCTTCGCGCAGGAGATCCAGCAGCGTCGTCCAGGGCGCGACCTGAAGGTTGCGGGTCTCGCCATTGATCGTCAGGCTGATGCCGATTGTCTCCATGGCCCTGGGCGAGCCGCTGTCGATGAGCATGGGCGATCCGAAATGTTGGCGAGGCGAACGGACGTGGCGCCGGGACCGGCAGCACAGTCGATAACCATTCCAGGGTGGGGCTGTTCCCCTTTGGCCGCGCCGCCGCGGCGAGCGGGGCGGTTTACGGCGGCCCCGCGCCTCGGCTACGCCTCAGCCACCGCACCCGATCAGGACATCGCCCATGGCCGCGCTCGACCCCGTGCTCAACGACATCGACCGCGATCTCGACAACAGCCTGGAGCGGCTGTTCGCGTTCCTGCGCATCCCGTCGATCTCGACAGATCCGGCCTATTCCGGCCATTGCCGCGAGGCGGCGTCCTGGCTCGAAGGCACGCTGAGCGCGCTCGGCTTCGAAACCGGCATCCACGAGACCTCGCTCCACCCGGTGGTGCTCGCGCATGCACCCAAGCCCGGCACGCCGCACGTCCTGTTCTACGGCCATTACGACGTGCAGCCAGTAGATCCACTGAGCCTGTGGGAGACGCCGCCCTTCGAGCCAAGGATCGCCACCGGGGCCGATGGCGCCAAGAAGATCGTCGCCCGCGGCGCCTCGGACGACAAGGGCCAGGTCATGACCTTCATCGAGGCCTGCAGGGCCTGGAAGGCGATGCATGGCGAGCTTCCCTGCGGCGTCACCATCCTGATCGAGGGCGCCGAGGAGAACGGCTCCCAGGGCCTGCCCGAGTGGGTCGCGAAGAACCGCGATAAGCTCGTCGCCGACATCGTCCTCGTCTGCGACACCAGCATGTGGAATCCGACCACCCCGGCGATCACGACCTCGCTGCGGGGCCTCGCCTATTTCGAGGTCAAGGTCACCTGCGCCGACCGCGACCTGCATTCGGGCTTCTTCGGCGGGGCCGCGGCCAACCCGATCCACGTGCTCTCGCGCATCACCGCCGACCTCCACGATGCCGGCGGCCGGGTGACGCTACCGGGCTTCTACGACGGCGTGCGCGAGACGCCGCCCGAGATCCTTGAGCAATGGCGCGGGCTCGACCTCAGCCCCGAGAAGTTTCTCGGCCCGATCGGCCTCAGCCAGCCTTCCGGCGAGCGCGGGCGCATGCTCATCGAGCAGATCCAGTCGCGCCCGGCCTGCGACGCCAACGGCATCATCGGCGGCTATACCGGCGAGGGCACCAAGACCGTGATCGCATCCCAGGCGAGCGCCAAGGTCTCGTTCCGCCTCGTCGACGACCAGGACCCGGAGGTACTCGCCGCCACCTTCGAGGCTTTCGTCCGGGAGCGCATCCCCTCCGACTGCTCGGTGGAGGTGATCTGCTACAAGGGCTCGCGCGCCATCAGCCTGCCCTTCGACATGCCGGAACTGGAGACCGCGAAGGCCGCGCTCGCCGAGGAATGGGGCGTTGCTCCCGTGACGATCGGCGCCGGCGGCTCGATCCCGATCGTCGGCGACTTCAAGCGACTCCTCGACCGCAACACCCTCCTCATCGGCTTCGGCCTCGACGACGACCGCATCCACTCGCCGAACGAGAAGTACGACCTCAGGAGCTTCCACAAGGGCACTCGGTCGTGGGCGCGGATCTTGGGGGCGTTCGGCGGGCGTTGACGTAAGCGCCCTCCCCCCCCGCAGAGGGGAGGGTTCAGGTGCGCGCCCCCTTAAATCGTCACGATATCCACCGCCTCCCCGAGCCGCGCCCGAGCGATGTCGACCACGTGGGCGTGGTGGGTGAACAGGATCGGCTGGATCGTCTCGCCGATCGAGGCCAGGGCTTCGAGGCCGTGGCCGGTGCGGGCGTCGTCGAAGGTGAGGAAGAGGTCGTCGCCGACGAAGGGCGCCGGCTCGCCGCGTGCGGCATAATCCTGGAGGTAGGAGAGGCGCAGGGCGAGGTAGAGCTGGTCGCGGGTGCCCTCGCTCATGCCGTCCACGGCGACGCGCTCGCCGTCCGGCCGGCGGCCGGTGAGGCGGGGGATGTCGGCCTCGTCGTAATCCTGCGCCAGCCCATCGAAGCTGCCGCCGGTCAGACCGGAAAAGAGGTCGCCGGCCCGGGCCAGGAGCGGGTCCTGCTGCCCGGCGCGGTGGCGGGCGATGGCGCTGCCGAGCATGAGCTGGGCGAGCCTCAGCACGGACCAGGCCCGGGCGGCGGCCTGCAGCTCGGCCTCGGCCGCCTTGCGCTGGGCCAGCGCCAGCTCCGCACCGGTGCCGCCTTCGAGCTCGGCCCTTCGCCGCTCGGCCTTGTCCCGATCGGCGAAGACGACGCGGCCGTCCTGGTCGTGGCCCTCCTCCTCCATGGCGAGGCGGACGAGCGCCGCCTCGATCTCGTCGGGGGTCATCGCAGCGAGTTCGGCGCGCAGGTCCGCCTCGGCGATGCCACCGGCGGCGCGGGTCAGCTCGGCCCGGGGGACGGTGTACGACAGCTCGGCCCGGCCCGGGGCGGTCAGGTTCTGGA
>FSSH01001995.1_pt2 | contig 31944 bp, 25 predicted proteins | sample 1166101 | NCBI WGS metagenome assembly FSSH01 (sample SAMEA32972668, study PRJEB13176) | freshwater metagenome | biome: Drinking water system; feature: Biomass in drinking water that filtered by 0.45 um membrane; material: drinking water | place: USA | collected 2012-12-20 | depth 0 m
GCTGATCTGAACCAGTACGTCGGCGTGGCGGGCCTCGACGCGCTTGCGGCGCTGCTCGTCGATGAAGACGTTGTGCAGCACCGTCATCATCCAAGTGCGCAGGTTGGTTCCCGGGCGCAGGCCCGGTCGCGCTTCGAGGGCCCGCACCAGGGCGTCGTGGACGAGGTCGTCGGCGTGCAGGGTGTCGCGGGTCAGCGCCCTGGCGTAGCGCCGGAGGGGCACCAGCAGGTCGACGAGATCCGGAGATCGCTGAGGAGCGTCGGAGGTCATGAAATAAAGACGCGCGGGAGCCCCGGTCTAATCCCGAAGCAACCATATTGAGAAGCGGCCCTATTGATAGGTCGCTGCCATGTCGAGGCTGCAGCGGCGGCCGATATCGTCGTAGCATTCGGCGAGCCAGCCCTGCGCCGCTGCCCGCCCGAGGTCGCGCAGGCGCTCGAACACCCGCCAGCGAGCATCGAGGCGCGAGGAGGCCTGATACTCGTCGAGAGCTCCCCGCCCGTCGATCCGGTGAACGAGAAGCCGCCGGTAATCGCCTTGGCCGAGCACGCCCTCGTCGATCAGCCCTTCCACGAAGTCGATCGCCCGCAACTCACGCAGCAGGTTGCCGTTGAAGGTGATCTCGTTGAGCCTATCCTGAATCTCCTGCGGCGTGCGCGGCGTCTCGCGTCGCTCGACGGGGTTGATCTGGATCAGCACGATGTCCCGCGTCTCGGCGCCGCGATAGAGCGGATAGAGCGGCGGGTTGCCGAGATAGCCACCGTCCCAATGCGGTACCCCGTCGATCTCGACGGCCTGGAACACCGTCGGCAGGCAGGCCGAGGCCATGAGGTGGTCGACCGTGAGAGCCTCGCGCGGGAAGACCGCGAGCTTGCCCGACCAGACATTGGTCGCCGAGACGAAGATGTTGGCCGTGCCAGCCTCCCGCAGCCGTGCGAAATCCACTTGCCCGGCCAGGGCCTTGCGCAGTGGATTGATGTTGAGCGGGTTGAGGAGGTACGGGCTCGGTCTGAACGCGCGGGCCCAGAACTCCGCCACGGGGTTGTTCTTCCACAGGCCGAGGAGCCCGTTCAGGGCACTGCGCTGGGTCGGCCAGAAATCGCCGTCGAGGCTGACCTCGCGCCAGAACCGCTCGAGGGCGTCCCGCGCTCCGTCGGCGCCGCCCGCGATCCAGCCGTCGGTCATCACCACCGCGTTCATGGCGCCGGCGCTCGCGCCGCTCATCGCCTCGAAGCCGAGGCGCCCATCCTCGATCAGCGCGTCGAGGACGCCCCAGGTGAAGGCGCCGTGGGCGCCGCCACCCTGGAGCGCCAGGGAGACCATCTTCTCGGTCCGCGGACCCTTCAGCCCGATCGCCGCGGAAGCGGGCGGATCCGTGACCGGGAGGGCGTCGACCAGATCCATCGGGGCATCGGCGCCAAGAGATTGGTGCTCCGTCAGGGAAATCTCGCCCATCGCAGGCTCCTGTTCTTGCTGCAATGCAACATGGGACTTTGTGCGCAGCGATAACATCCGCTCGCCTTTCGCGTTCCGCAACCCTGCCCTGCAGTCACCACGCAAAAACGGATGTCGAACGGGAAACCTCGACAAGGCGCTCCGGATGCGACATGGGTCTTCTCGCGGGACAAGAACCGGCCGCCGCGGTCGGTCGCGGGGAATCTCAAGCCGTGCTCAGCCCTGGCATGCTCCGGTTCTCGGCGCGGCCATGACTTGACGCACCGCCGCGATCATCTCAGCTAACCGTCGGAGCGCGATCGGTCGCCGCCTCATGCACGAGGCTGATCGGCCGCCGGTCTCCCGATCGACGGGGCCTTCTTCGGAGCGGATGGTCCCGGCCCCAAGGTCCAACGTCACGCCTCCGAGAGATTCGCCATGGACGCTTCGGCCGCCAACCCTGCCCCCACCGGCTCGATCGCCGTCGGGACGGGACCGGAAATCGCCGGCCCAGCGCCGCGGCACCGCACAACCGGCGTCGTCGTCGGCTCGGGCGAGGGCGCCGTGACGGTCGGCGGCGGCGCGCCCATCGTGGTCCAGTCGATGACCAATACCGACACCGCCGACATCGATGGCACGGTGGCGCAGGTCGCCCAACTCGCCCGCGCCGGCTCGGAGCTCGTGCGCATCACCGTCGACCGCGACGAGGCCGCCGCCGCGGTGCCGAAGATCCGCGAGCGCCTCGACCGCATCGGCATCCACGTGCCGTTGGTCGGCGACTTCCACTACATCGGCCACAAGCTCCTCTCCGATCATCCGGCCTGCGCCGAGGCGCTCGACAAGTACCGGATCAATCCGGGCAATGTCGGCTTCAAGGAGAAGAAGGACGTCCAGTTCTCGACGATCATCGAGCAGGCGATCCGCTACGGGAAGACCGTGCGCATCGGCGCGAACTGGGGCTCCCTCGACGAGGCGCTCCTCACGCACCTGATGGACGAGAACGCCAGGTCCCCCAGGCCCATCGATGCCCGCGCGGTCATGCGCGAGGCGATGGTACAATCGGCCCTGACCTCGGCCGACCGCGCCGTGGAGCTCGGGCTGTCGAAGGACAAGATCATCCTCTCGGCCAAGGTCTCGGCGGTGCAGGACCTCATCGCCGTCTACCGCGAGGTGGCGCGCCGCTCCGACTACGCGATCCATCTCGGCCTCACCGAGGCGGGCATGGGCTCGAAGGGCCTCGTCGCCGCCTCGGCCGCCATCGGCGTGCTGCTGCAGGAAGGCATCGGCGACACGATCCGCTACTCGCTCACCCCGGAGCCCGGCGGTGACCGCACGGTGGAGGTGAAGGCGGCGCAGGAGCTCCTGCAGACGATGGGGTTCCGCACCTTCGTGCCCCTCGTCGCGGCCTGCCCGGGCTGTGGGCGGACGACCTCGACGACCTTCCAGGAGCTCGCCCGCGATATCCAGAACTGGATCGTCGCCTCGATGCCGGAATGGAAGAAGGCCTATCCGGGTGTCGAAGGCCTCAACGTCGCCGTGATGGGCTGCATCGTCAACGGCCCCGGCGAATCGAAGCATGCCGATATCGGCATATCGCTCCCCGGGACCGGCGAGACACCCACCGCGCCGGTCTTCATCGACGGCAAGAAGGCCATGACCCTGCGCGGGCCGACTCTCGCCAAGGATTTCGAGACGGTCGTGACCGACTATATCGAGCGCCGGTTCGGCTCGGGGACACGGACCGCGGCCGAATAGGACCTCCCGTGCATCGATCCGCGACCTTGCCGTTCCGGCGCCGCGGGGCACATGGTCACGTCATCGCATGATCGACCCCGCCAGCCGACGTGGTAGCGGCCGGCCCGGGGTCGTTCGTACGAGACGTGGACCTGCGCCGCATCCGCCTCTCGCGGGCCCAAGCCTGGATTTCAGCACATGACGCAACCCGCCTCCCCGAGCGCAGCGGCCGCTCCCCCTGATCCGGCGGGCCGTGTCCCCGCCGATCCGGCGGAGACGCAGCGCGAGCACGCGCCGACGCCGTTCTGGACTCTCGTCGTCGGCTCGGTCGGCGTCGTCTACGGCGATATCGGCACGAGCCCGCTCTATGCCTTCCGCGAGGCCCTCGGGCCTGCCCGCGCCGACGGGATCCTGCTCACCGAGGAGGTGCTCGGCACGACCTCGCTGATCCTGTGGGCGCTGCTCATCATCGTGACGATCAAGTACGTCGTGATCCTGCTGCGCATGGACAACAACGGCGAGGGTGGCATCCTCTCGTTGATGGCGCTCGCCCGCAAGGCGCTCGGCGGCTCGCGCATCGTCTTCATCCTTGGCCTGCTCGGGGCCTCGCTCTTCTACGGCGACGCCATCATCACACCGGCGATCTCGGTGCTCTCGGCGGTCGAGGGGATCAAGCTCGTCACACCCGTCTTCGAGCCCTACGTCCTGCCGATCACGGTGGCGATCATCGTCGCCCTCTTCCTCGTGCAGAGCCGGGGCACCAGCAAGGTCGCGGCTTTCTTCGGTCCGGTCATGGTGGTCTGGTTCCTGGCCCTGGGCCTTGCCGCCCTACCTCACATCCTCGACAATCCGGGCGTGTTCGCCGCCTTCAACCCCTGGTATGCGCTGCACTATCTTCTCGGCCACGGTACCGGCGCCCTGGTCGCACTAGGCGCGGTGTTCCTGGCGGTGACGGGCGCGGAAGCCCTGTTCGCGGATCTGGGCCATTTCGGGCGCCGCCCGATCCAGGTGGCCTGGCTCGGTCTCGTCGCGCCCTGCCTGACCTTGAATTACCTCGGCCAGACCGCCCTTGTCCTCGCCAAGCCCGAGACGACGGATCCGTTCTATCAGCTCGTCCCCGAATGGGGCCTGATCCCGATGGTGATCCTGGCGACCCTCGCCACGGTCACGGCGAGCCAGGCGGTGATCACCGGCGCCTTCTCGCTGTCGCGCCAGGCGATCCAGCTCGGTCTGCTGCCCCGGCTCGAGATCCGCCACACCTCGGAATCCCATTCTGGCCAGATCTTCCTTCCGCAGGTGAACCTCCTCCTGATGCTCGGCGTCGTGATCCTGGCGGTGCTGTTTCGATCCTCCTCGGCGCTCGCCTCCGCCTACGGCATCGCGGTCACGGGGACGATGCTGCTCACCGCGAGCATGGCCTATGTCGTGCTCTGGAAGGCCTGGAAGCTGTCGCCGATCGCGGCGGCCGCGGCGATCATGCCATTCATCATCGTCGAGTTCCTGTTCCTGCTCTCGAACCTGCTCAAGGTGTTCGAGGGCGGCTACGTGCCCCTCGTCCTCGCGGGAGGGCTCATCGTCCTGATGTGGACCTGGGTGCGCGGCGTCTCGATCCTGCTCAACAAGATCCGCAAGACAGACGTGCCGCTCGTCGAGCTCGTCGCCATGCTGGAGAAGAGCCCGCCACACCACGTCCGCGGTACCGCGATCTTCCTCACCAGCGACCCCGAGATCGCTCCGGCCGCGCTCCTGCACAACCTCAAGCACAACAAGGTGCTGCACGAGAAGAACGTCATCCTCACGGTGCAGACCGTGGACACCCCCCGGTCCGCCGAGGCCGACCGCGTCCGGATCGAATCGATCGGGCCGCATTTCTCGAAGATCGTGATGAAGTTCGGCTACATGGAGACGCCGAACATCCCGCGCGCGCTGACGCAGCTGCGCAAGCAGGGCTTCAAGTTCGACATCATGTCGACCTCGTTCTTCCTGTCACGCCGGTCGATCCGCCCGGCCGCCCAGTCCGGGATGCCGCTCTGGCAGGATCGGATCTTCATCACCCTGGCCAAGAACGCCAACGACGCCACCGACTTCTTCCAGATCCCCACCGGGCGGGTGGTCGAAGTGGGGACACAGGTGACGGTTTGAGGTTCGGCCACGACCCTCCCGCGCTGAGGAGGGAGGGTGCCTGGCGGATGCGAGGCGGGAACGGAAACCGCGATCTTTCTTGAAGGGACGTGTGCTGCCCGCTGCGCGGGCCACTCTCCTCCCGCGGACAGGAGAGAGTGCTCAAGGCCGGCCCTCACGCGGCCAAGGACATCGATTCCTTCTTCATCAGCTCGCGGTAGAACCCGTCGAGATGAGTGAGCTTGTCCGGCGAGCCGTCCTGGATGATGCGGCCGCCTTCGAGCACGACGATCCGGTCGAAGTCCTTCAGGGTCGAGAGCCGGTGCGCGATGGCAATGACGGTGCGACCCTTCATCAGATTGGCGAGGGCGTGGCGGATCGCCTCCTCGGATTCCGCGTCGAGGGCCGAAGTCGCCTCGTCGAGGAGCAGGATCGGCGAGTCCTTCAGGATCGCCCGCGCGATGGCGATGCGCTGGCGCTGGCCGCCCGAGAGCTTCACGCCGCGATCGCCGACGATGGTGTCGAATCCCTCGGGGAGCGCCTGGATGAAGTCCGTGCAATGGGCGGCTTCCGCTGCCTTCCACACATCCTCGTCGGTGGCGTCGGGTCGGCCGTAGCGGATGTTCTCGCGCAGGGTCCGGTGGAACATCGACACGTCCTGCGGCACGACGGTGATCGCCTCGCGGAGTGAGTCCTGCGTCACCCGGTTGATGTCCTGGCCGTTGATGAGGATGCGGCCGCCCTGGACCTCATAGAAGCGCTGCAGCAGCGAGAAGATCGTCGACTTGCCGCCGCCCGACTTGCCGACGAGGCCGATGCGCTCGCCCGGCTCGATGGCGAGGTCGAAATCGGTGAACACGGCGCGCCCGTCCGGATACGCGAAGGCGACGTGGTCGAAGGTGAGGGCGGCGCCCGTGGTGCCGGCGAGCGGCATGGCCTCGGGGTGGTCGCGCAGGTCGTGCGGCTGCAGCAGCGTGTGCAGGGCCTCCGACAGGCGGGCGGTGTGCTGGGTCGCGTCGACGAGGGCTACGGCGAGGTCGCGGGTGGCGGCGAGGATGCGGATGCCGAGGGTGCAGACGAGGACGACCTCGCCGTTCGTCGCCTGACCGGCCTCCCACAGGGTGATCGCCCAGTAGAGCAGTCCGAGCACCGCGAAGACCGTGAGGACGGCGTGAACGATGCGCAGCTTCTCGAGGTAGAGCAGCGACGAGCGGCGCGAGCGCATCTCGACGCCGATGGTCCCGTCGAAACGTTTGTACTCGCGCTTGAACGCCGAGAAGGCGCGGACCAGCGGCATGTTGCCGACGAGGTCGACCATCTCGCCGTCGACGCTCGCGGCCTTGGCGGCGAAGTCGTGATGGAGCGGCTTCCCGGCCGCCGCCATCTTGAACATCAGGAGGACGACGGCACCGAAGATCCCGGCGAGCACCAGGGCCATGGTGAGGCTGACGGTACCGATGTAGAGGATCGAGCCGAAGGCCGCGACGCAGGGCGGCATCACGTTGAACACGAACATGTTCTCGACCGTGAAGATCGCGTTCGAGGTCGCCGTGATGCGCGAGGCCAGGGTACCGGGCTGGCGGTCGGCGAAGAACGAGGGCGAGTGCCCGGTCATGTGCCGGAACAAGTCGCGGCGGATGTCGCCGGTGACGCCGACGAAGGTGAACGAACCGACGAGGCTCGCCACGCGCCAGAGCAGGTTGTCGGCGGCGATGAAGGCGATGAGGATCGCGAGCGCCCCCCAGATCATCCCGGCTCCGGGACCCTTGCTCAGGGCATCGACGACGCCCTTGAGAGCGTAATCGGTGCTCACGGAAAACCCGACGGCGCCGAGGACGGCGCACAGGATCACCACATGGGGCAGGGCGCGGCGCCTGAGATAGCGCCCGACGAAAGCGAAAGGCCTGTTGGCATAGACGCAGAGGTCTTCCATCGCGGTGACCATCCCGGGTTCTGGCAAGCGGACCTCGACGAAGGCCGGCGGCTCGTCCGCGGGTTGCATGCCCAGCATGTCCCCCGAGTCGCAACGCGAACCGACGTGAAGTGTTTCAGCCCGCCGTCAAGCTAATCGCTTTATATTCCGCGAACCTGAACGGCAGTTGAGCGGCAAGCGAATTCGGTGCCGTTATCCCGCCCTGTCGCGGTGTTTCCTCAGGTCGGCTCGCGCCGGGTCTCCGGCATGATCAGGGCGAGGAGCGCGAAACCCGCAAAGCCGACGATGGCGAGACCGAGGAAGGCGCTCTGGCTGCCGAGCTTGTCCGCCATGATCCCGGCGAGCGACGTCGAGAGGGCGGCGCCGATGCCCATGGCGGTGCCGACCGCCCCGAGGGCGGTGTTGAACCGGCCGGTGTGGCGTGTGGCGTCCGAGACCACCAGGGGCACCATGACGCCGAACACCGCCGCCGAGATCCCGTCGAAGACCTGGATCGCCACCAGCAGTTCGGGGCTCGTCGTGTAGGCGAACAGGAGGCCGCGGATCGGCAGGGCGGCGAAGCCGATCAGGAGGAGCGGGCGCCGTCCCCAGCGTTCGGCGGCGCGACCGATGGCAGGCCCGGTCAGCGCCAGCACCACCTGGGGCACCACGATGCAGGCCGCGATGAGAGCTGTGGCGGTCTCGCTTGCCCGCATGGTCAGCATCGATCCCACGAGCGGCAGCATGGCCGCGTTGGCGAGGAAGAACAGGCTCATGCAGGCGGCAAAACAGATCAGAGTCCGGTTGGTGAGGAGCGCGCGCAGGCTGGTCCTGGTCTCATCGGGCTGACGCTCGGGCTGGCGCCGCGCCGCGGTCTCGGCCGGCCGGGTCGGCGGGCGAACGAAGGAGAGCGCCACAAGCGTGGGAAGCATCAGGGCAGCGGTGAAGTAGAAAACCGCATCGTTCGAGATGTAGTAGCCGCAGGCACCCATCACGGCTGCGGCGACGGCATTGCCGAGCGCCGAGAAGCTGGCGTTTCGCCCCAGTCGCTCGCCCGCACGCGCATGGCCGACGAGACCGATGCTGATGGCGGCGATGGCGGGGGTGAGGATGCAGCTGGCCGCCGAATGCACGGCCATGGCAAGAAGGACGATGATGAAGCTCGGCCACGCCGCCAGCGCGAAGGCACTTCCAGCGATCGCCACCACGGAGAGGCCGGCGGCGAAGCGGCGGGAGCGAACGGCATCGACGAAGGCGCCGCCAGGAACCTGGCCGAGAAGGCTGACCAGGCTGCCCACCGTCAGGGCAAAGCCGATATCCGACTGGGTCCACTTGGCCTGGGTGAAATAGACCGCCAGAAACGGTCCGAACCCGGTCTGGAGGTTGGCGACGAAGAAGGTGAAGCCGTCGAGGCCCCGGCTGCTCGCGCGCTCGATCGCGGTCATGTCGGGGAGGGTCTCCGCTGCCGTGTCGGCCGGCGCCGCGCGCCGGGGGAGGGGACGCGGGCGAAGATCGGGCCGCGGCAGATCCCGCGGCGCGACCGCGCGACGGTAAGTCGAGCGCGGCGCCGTCATCGATCGGGCGCCTTCTCCGGTGGCTTGTCGGCGGGCGCCGGAACAGTGACGGGCGCAGGAGCAGCAGGAACCGCAGGTGGGGCGAGCTTCGTGGCGGGCGCCTGAGGAGGCGGAGCCGCCGCGGGCTGCTGGGCGGTCTGGTCCGGCTCAGCGGGCGCGCTCGGGCTCGCCGGACCGAGAACCACGATCGGATCGCCCGGCTTGTACTCGGGGGACACTCGAACCTGGTTGCGGGTAAGCTGCAGCACCGGACGTCCGGGCTTACCCTCGAGGTTGAAGCGCAATGCCCGCCAATCCACGGCGATCTTGCGCGAGCCGACGCCGAGGAAACCGCCGAAATCGATGATGGCGGCGCGCGGCCGTCCATCCTTGTCGAGGACGATGTCGATGATCCGACCCATATCCTCGCCAGCGGCATTGCGCACGCCCTTGCCGAGGATGCCTTCGTAATCCTGGGTGTCGAGAACGGTCGCGGGCGTCCCGGCCGGCGTGGCGGGCGTTCCGGCCGGCGTCGTCGAGGGAGACGCGGCAGGAGGCGAAGGCTGCGCCGCCGCCGCCGGAACCTCTCCGGGCGTCTGGGCCTGGGCGGCGGTCCCCGTCGTCTGCGGTTCGTCGGCGGCGATGGCGGTGGCAGCCCACGCGGTGATCGTCGCTGCGGCGATCGTCCGGACAGTTCTGAACACGGATGGTCCTCGATCAGGCGTCGCGACGGCCCTCCGCACAACAGCGACCGGACCGGCGTGTTCCCGCTTGGCTGCGGGCCGGGGTCATTGCGCGAGGACCTGGGCGAAGTTGTGAATGACGTGTCTTGCGCCGGCCTTTTGTCCGGACCGCACATGCGTTCCTGCCCGGGCCAAGCTCCGGCCGCAAGATCTAGGCCGCCAGATCCAGGCCGCAACATCCAGGCCGCCAGATCCAGGCCGCAACATCCAGGCCGCGCGCAATCCAGGCCGCGCGCAGGCCCTCCGACCGGGCAGGCGTCCGGAGAGGGGCGTCGGGGTGGGGGCGGGGTCGGCGCGCACGGCCGTCATGTCTGCCGCGGCCGGATCGACCTCCTGTCGCGGCGTGTCCGTTACCGAAGGCGATCATACTCGTAGAGGCGGGCGGCTTTGACGAGCCCGTCTGGTTTTCGCCCAAACCCCGTCGTAGAGAGCACAACCTGTATTCCGTTTCGATCCGATGGTGAGGATCGGTTTCGCGTATCGTTGGGGTTCGTGCCGATGTCGAAAGCGTTGAAGACCTCCCGTGCCCTGCTGTTGGCAGCCCTCACTGGAGGCCTCGCGGGCGGTTGCCAGGCGCTCAATGGCGGTGGCGGCGTGATGCCGGTGAGCGAGGTCGGTCCACCGCCCTCGATGCGCACCGCCATGCCCGACCGCGCCGGCAAGGCGGCGGAGGTCGATCCCGACGGCGTGCCGCTTCAGACACGTCCGACCCGGCAGATCGCTTTGCCGAAGACCGTCGCAGGTGCCTCGGACCGGACGGCCGCCCAGGAACGCCGCATCAGGCGCGACGAGATCGACTCGCCCGAGGAAGCGCGGACGAGCTCTGGCGGCCTTGCGCCTCAGCTCGGCGCCAGCGGCGGCATGGGACTCGGCGGCAAGTTCTGACGTTCCGGACGGTCTGAGGATCAGGCGGTGGGAGCCTTGCGCCCGCCGTAGTAATCGTCGAGCCGGCCGCCATAGGCCGGATCTCCGAACGGGTCGTCACCCGGCGAATGGGTCGGCGCGCCCGAGAGCGTGTCCTCGTCGAGGTCGACGACGTAGCCGCCGAGCTCGACGCTGTAGCGGAGTGAGCGCCAGGGCAGCGGATGGCGGCTCTCGCCCATGCCCAGGAAGCCACCGAAGGCGAGGACCGCATAGGCGACCTGGCCGGAGACCTTGTCGACCATGAAGTTCTGCACAGTCCCGAGATGGCGCCCGTCCGGATTGTAGACCGCCGTGCCTTCGACCTTGTCGGAGGCGATCAGACGGGCCGTTTCGTCGTTCGGCACGCCTTCCGCGGCTGGATCGAGTTCGAGCGATCCGGGCGCGCGGAGGGTGCGTTCCTGATCCGAGGGAGGATTCGGGCGAGGTGAATTCGGCAGGTCGGTCGGCATGCGCTCTCCTCGAAGGCCATCGCTTCGGCGAGGAGACGTGCGGGCCGGCATGGCGGTTCCGGTCTGCCTGAGGGCGCCTTTCGCCCCGCGATCTGTGGATGGCGGTGCGAGAGCCGATTATTTTCCCTTGGAACGCCGGAATGACCGCTTAGTTGTTGCAGCTATGCGCCTCGAGGCCTTACGGCCATGGAGAGACTGGCGCTCAAAGCCACATCCGGAGGGAAGCCATGGCGACGAAGACTGCACCGAAGGCCGAGAAGCCGGCCGCTGCGCCTAAGGCGAAGAAGGCCGCCGAACCCAAGGCGAAGGCCGCTGGCGCGAAGCCCAACGCCCTGCAGCAGCCGCTCAAGCCCACCGCCGAGCTCGCCGCCATCGTCGGCACCGCGGCGCTGCCGCGCGGCGAGGTCGTCAGCAAGGTCTGGGAATACATCAAGAAGCACAACCTCCAGAACCCCGAGAACAAGCGTGAGATCCTCGCCGACGACAAGCTCAAGAAAGTCTTCGGCAAGGACAAGTGCACCATGTTCGAGATGAACAAGCACCTCGCCGCCCACCTCAAGTCGGCCTGAGGCCGATCGCCCGGTCCCGTCGAGGGACCGGGCGCTCTTATCCCAACTCCTACGTTAGGCGATGTTGCGCAGCACGCCGCCATCGACCCTGAGGGCCGCGCCGCTGGTGGCACTCGCCGCCGGACTGCAGATGTAGGCCACCATGCTGGCGACCTCGTCCACGGTGGCGAGCCGCCCGATGAGCGAGGTCGGCCGGTGCTCGGCGACGAATTGTCGGCCCATGGCGTCGAGATCGGGGTCTTCGGTCCCCGCCGCCATCTGCTTCATGAAATCGGCGACGCCTTCCGATAGGGTCGGACCGGGCAGAACGCTGTTGACGGTAACCCCTGAGCCCGAGACGGTCTCGGCAAGGCCCCGTGCGACAGCGAGCTGAGCGGTCTTCGTCATGCCGTAATGGACCATCTCCACCGGGATGTTGATGGCGGATTCGCTGGCGATGAAGACGACACGTCCCCAGCCCTTTTCGACCATGCCCGGCGTGTAGGCGCGCGACAACCGCACGCCGCTCATCACGTTGGTGTCGAAGAAGCGCTGCCAATCCTCGTCCGGGATGTCGAAGAACGGCTTGGGCTCGAAGATCCCGGCATTGTTGACGAGAATGTCGACCGTCGGCAGCCCCGCCACCACGGCCTCGGCGCCCGCGCAGGCCGCGACGTCACCCGGGGCGGCTAAGATCGCGCCGGAGCCTGTCTCTTCCTTCAGGCGCGCCACTGCCTCGGCGCAGCGCTGCGTGGTCCGTCCGTTGACCGCCACGGTGGCGCCGAGCTGTGCGAGCGCCTTGGCGATGGCGTAGCCGATGCCGCCGGTGGAGCCAGTGACGAGGGCGGTACGCCCTGTAAGATCGAGGTTCATGGGGTTCATCCTTGGCTGATCGCCGTGCGGGATCGTGCGGGAGGACGTGATGTCGGAGGACGGCGATTCAACCGCCGGGCTGTCGCCTGAGCACGCTCGCGGCCGCTCCCGCTGCGGCGAGTGCGCAGGCGCACCAGATCGCGGTCGTGATCGCCGGGCCATGGCCGGCGGCGCCGCTTCCGCCGGATTCGTGGGCGAGCCCGAAAATCACCGCGACCAGGGCGGCGCCGAGGGACTGGCCGGTGAGGCGCGCCGTCGATTGCATGCCGCTCGCCCCTCCGCTGCGATGGCGCGGCGCGCTCGTGATGATCACCTTGTTGTTGGGCGATTGGAACAGGCCGAACCCGATGCCGCACAGGGTCAGGCGCCAGCCGATCTCGAAGGCGGAGGGGTTCGCCGGGAGCAGGGCGACGCTGGCGAGGCCGATGGCGAGGAGGGCGAGTCCGACGCCGCCGAGCAGCCCGGGCGCGTAGCGGTCGGCGAGCCTACCCGAGATCGGCGCCGCGATCGCGATGGCGATCGGCCAGGGCGTCATCAGGAACCCGGTCTGGGTCTCGGAGAGCCGCATGACGTCCTGGAAGTAGAAGGGCAGGGCGACGTAGGCCATCATCTGCGCGGCGAAGGAGGCGATCGACGTCGCCATCGACAGCGCGAAGGCGGGGATGCGCAGGAGATCGACGGGAAGCAGCGGCGCCGGCAGGGAGAGCTGCGTCCTCACGAAGACCGCGCCGACGACGAGGCCGGCGGCAATCTCCGCCACGGCGATCCAGCGGCCCTCGGCTTGCCCGATTCCGTCGATGCCGATGATGAGCAGGCCGAAGGTCACCGCGTTGAGAAGCGCGCTGACGACGTCGAAGCGCGCGCCGCTCCTCGGGGTGAACGGCAAGGTCCGCAGCGCCACCGCGAAGGCGACGAGGCCGACCGGAACGTTGACGAGGAAGAGCCAGGGCCAGGTCGCTACCGAGAGGATCGCCGCAGCCACGGTGGGGCCGGCCGCAGAGGCCATCGCGACGATGAGCGCCACGGTGCCCACCCCGCGTCCGATGAGCTTGCTCGGATAGATGAAGCGGACGAGCGCGATGTTCACGCTCATGATCCCTGCCGCGCCGATCCCCTGGGCGATCCGTGCCGCGACGAGCCAGCCGAGGGTCGGCGAGAGGGCGCAGGCGAGCGAGGCGGCGGTGAACAAGGCGAGGCCGAACAGGTAGACCCGGCGGTAGCCGAGGATGTCGCCCAGCGACGCGAAGGGGAGGAGCGAAGCCGTCACGGCGATCTGGAAGCTGTTGACCACGAAGATCGCCGAGGCCGGGCTGACGCCGAGATCCTTGGCCATCACCGGCAGGGCGACGTTGACGATGGCGCCGTCGAGCACCGCCATGGTCATGGCGAGGCCGATCGCGAGCAGCGCCAGCATCCGCTCTCGAACGGGCAGGCCATCGGCAACTTTGCCGTCCGAACCCGCGCTGTTCGCGTTCTTGCCGGCTTCGTGCTCCTCGGCCACTTGCGTCATCGCCCCGCCCGTGGCCGAACCACGATCAATTCGCGGTGCCCTATCTCATTGCCGGGCCGTCCTCTTCAAGGCTGGCCCCTTCGGAGTCTCACGATGCTGTTCCGTCCGTGCAGCCTTGCCCTGCGCCTGCCTGCCCTCGGCCTCGCCCTCGCTCTGGCCGCTATGCCCTCGGTCTCGGAAGCGCAGGAGGCGCCGCTCGGCATCGGCATCGAGGGTTTCGCCTATCCCTACCTCGTGCGGTTTCTGGAGGTGAGCCGGGACGGCGAGCGCCAGCGCCTCGCCTATATGGACGTGGTGCCGACCGGCACCGCCAACGGCCGCACCGTGCTGCTGCTGCACGGCCGCAACTTCCCGTCGAGCTACTGGCAACCGGTCATCGCCGCGCTGACCGGCGCCGGCTATCGGGTCGTTGCCGCCGACCAGCTCGGCTTCGGCAAGTCGTCGAAGCCGGTCGGGCCCTTCAGCTTCGACGTCATGGCGGCCGACACCGTCGCGCTCCTCGATGTCCTGGGCCTCGCCCGCGTTGATGTCGTCGCCCACTCGATGGGCGGCATGCTGGCGGTCCGCCTCGCCCGCAACGCCCCGAGCCGGATCAACAGCCTCGTCCTCGAGGCCCCGATCGGGCTCGAGGATTACCGCTTCTTCGTGCCCCCGGTCTCGAACGAGACGCTCCTGCGGATCGAGACCGACGTGACGGCGGACGTCTACCGCCGGCAACTCATGACCAATTACGCCCTTTCCCTGCCGCCCTCCGCGATCGAGCCCTTCGTGCAGATCCGCGAGCGGGTGAAGGGGTCTGGCGAGTATCCGCGCTGGGTCCAGTCCTTCGTGAATTCCTACCAGATCATCTGGGGCCAGCCGGTGGTCCACGAGATCCCGCTCGTGACCCATCCGACCCTGTTCGTGATGGGCGAGAACGACCGCAACGCGCCGGGCAGGCCGTTCGCGCCGGCGGAACTGAGGTCCAAGATGGGCGAGAACGCCGCCCACGCCCGCGCGCTCGCCGCCAGGATGCCGGACGGGCGCGCCGAGGTGCTCCCCGGCATTGGCCATCTCGTCCACATGGAGGCGACCGACACCTTCAACGGGTTGACGCTGGATTTCCTGAACGGGCATTGAGCGCCCGTTTCGTCAACGAGGAGCGGCTCGCTTCCGCGAGAGCGGATAAAGCCCCCATAGCCGGTAAGAATTCCGTGTTGCCGCCCCCGATCGCCTGATTCGCTGATGTCCGGAACGGCGCCTCATGCGATACGTTGATCGCCATCCACGGGCTTGCGGGGCTTGGGGCGGGCGGATCGGGAGTAGCATGGGCACGGATACCTCGGCGACCGGGAGCGTGGCTGAGAGCCTGGTGGGAGATGCCTTCCAGGATTTCGCGAACGACGTGCCGCTCATGATGTGGCGTTCCGACGCCAACGGTCTTGCCATCCACCACAATGAGAGCTGGGTGCGATTCACCGGACGCCGGCCTGAGGAAGAGGCCGGCGAGGGCTGGCGCCGCGGCCTCCACCCGGACGACATCGAGCGCCACGCTGCCCTGGTGGCCGACGCCTTCGGGGCACGCCAGCCCTACACCGCCGAGTTTCGCCTGCGCCGCCACGACGGGGCTTACCGCTGGCTCCTGGATACCGCGAGACCGATCGATCGCGGGGGTGTGTTCTCGGGGTATCTCGGCACCTGTTTCGACATCACCGACCGCAAACATGCAGAGGAGCACGCCGCCGCCGCCCTCGCCGAGAAGGAGGCGCTGCTGGCGGAGGTCTACCACCGCGTCCGCAACAACTTGCAGGTGATGGTCAGCCTGATCGGGCTCTATGGCCGCGCAGCACCTGCTCCCTGTCGGGGCAGCTTCGAAGCCTTGGGCCAGCGAGTCCGTGCGATCGCCCTGGTCCAGCAGCACCTCCATGAGGCGCCCCACATCGCTTCGATCGATCTGCGCGATTATCTTCACCGGCTCGCCTCAGGCCTCGGACAATTGCGCCGGGCGGGCCGAATCAGCGTCGTCGTCGAGGGATACGGCACCACCCTCGTCGAGCCCCGCACCGCCAATGCCTTGGGCATGATCGTCGCCGAAGTCGTCGCCGAATGCCTCGACACGACGGCCGATTCCGTCTCCTGCACCATCTCGATTCGCATCGACGCCAAGGCGGGGGCACCGGTGGGCCTCTCCATCGTCACCGGAACCGGCCAGGAGGCCGTCCCGGCTCCGGCCGGTGCCGTCCCGAACCTCGGCCCTCGGCTCATCGCCGCTTACGCGGCCCAGGCCGAGATCGCCGTACGCGGCAGCGCCAGCCCGAACGAACCCCTGGAATTGCAATTGCCCGAGGTCTTGACCCGGATCGTTGCCGGCTGACGTGGGCCACGCTTCGCCTTCGTGGCGAAGCCGACCTATATCCAGGGCGCCGCACTCAAGTTCGTGCCCTCGTCGTCGAAACCCGGTTTGCCGTCGCCATGCTTCCCCCGATCGAGACCATCGTCGAGAATTTCACTTTCATAGAGGATTGGGAGGAGCGGTACCGCTACGTGATCGAACTCGGCCGTGCCCTGCCGCCTGGGGACGAGTCCCTGCACAGCGAGGTCAACAAGGTCCATGGCTGCGCCAGTCAGGTCTGGCTCGATCTCGGCCTCGACAGCTCAAGCCCGGAACCCCGCCTGAGCGTTCGCGGCGATAGCGACGCTCATATCGTGCGCGGCCTCGTCGCCCTCATGGTCGCCCTTTTCGATGGCAAGACTCCGAAGGAGGCTGCCGCCACCGACGCCTTCGCCCTCTACAGCGAACTCGGGCTTGCGGAGCACCTGACGCCGCAGCGTTCCAACGGCGTGCGCGCGATGGCGGACCGCATCCGCCGGGATGTGGTCCAACTCGCGGCGGCATAGCGACGTTCATCCCCGCCAGATCCGCATGCGGGCGCGGTCGGGACCGGTCGCTTCCCGCTCCAAGCCGTAATGCTCGGCGAGGCGTGCGAGGGCGATCTTCGCCACCACCTTGGCCGAGCGCGCCGGCCAGCGCCTTTCCGCCTCGATCCTCTCCAAACCCTTGAGGAAGCCGCAGAGGTCGATCAGCAGTCCCGACAGGTCGCTGCCGACGGCCTCGAGGGCGGCGCGGACCCGCTGGCGTCCAGCGAGCATGGTATCGGAGGCCCCCGAAGGATCGCGCGGGCCGCCGCCATCGACCTTGATGCCGCTCCAATCGGCTCCCAGTCGCGGCATCAGCGACGCCGTGGTGAGGTCGCGCCGCAGCCTTTCGCCGGCCTCGAAGCAGGCCGCATCGATAAGGGGCCGGCCATCGCGGTCGCGCCGCCGCGCCATCCAGGCGAGGGGGCTCTCCGATGCATCGCGCAAGGGGCCGTTCCGGCGATCGGCATCGCCGACGATATCGAGATGCTGGGCGAGATGCGGGGGGGCATCCCCAGCCGACTCGCGCCGCAGCCGTGCCAGGCCGGCTTGGCTGATCGTCAACCGACCACGGCGCCCATGATCGCGCTCGGCAAGATCCCTGTTCACGAGCGCATCACCTGCGTTCCGCGGGAGCCGCCCCGACCCCAGCGACACGCCGTTCCCGCCGCCGCGGACCAGGATTCCGTCCTCGGTGAGCGGGTCGTCGATCGCGTATGCGCCTTCGCGGCCGAGTGCCGACAGCAGCCGTGCCGCATCGCGGTCGAGGTCGCTATCTTCTCCGCCTCGGCCGATGACGGATCTGGAGTTGGGCTTGCAGGTGACGTTCATGATATGTTCCGCTACGCAGAAGCACGGCGCCGACTGCCGTTCAACCAACGATAAAGGAAAAATATCCTATAGCAAGTCTTGACAGCCCAAAAAACCGAACGCGTAACGACGCGGCGCACGGGCGGTCCGCAGAACCCGCCCATGCACACGCGAATGACGCCTCAAGCGGCTTCGTCGTAATTGCCGTTGCGGGTCTGGCCGAGACCGATCGCCTTGGCGAGGTCGGAACGGGCCTTGGCGTAGTTCGGAGCCACCATCGGATAGTCGGGCGGAAGGCCCCATTTCGCACGATACTGCTCGGGACTCATGTCGTACTTGGCACGCAGGTGCCGCTTGAGCGACTTGAACACCCGTCCATCCTCGAGGCAGACGATGTGGTCGGGCGTGACCGACTTCTTGATCGGCACGGCGGGCTGCTGCGGCTCCGTGGAGACCGTCTCGACCGCTCCGCCGGCGACCTGGAGCAGCGAGGTATGAATCCGGTTGATGAGGTTAGGCAGTTCACCCGGGGGAACCGGATTGTTGCTCACATAGGCTGAGACGATGTCGACCGTCAGTCCCACGTAATCGGTCGAGGTATCGATATCTTGCATGATCGGAACAGTTCCTTTGACGCAACGCGGAGAGCGGCTCCGGCACAGCTATTAGGTGTGAAACCAAGTGCCGATCCACCTGCAAGAGGGCTCGGCCTGCTGGTCGCGAGCAGACACCACGGCAACGCCTGGTAGCGGGTAAGTCATTGACTGTCGGCGGCAATTCTAGCCGCCGTCCGCACCCTTTATGATATTCACCCTATCCTAGCAAGACAGCCGAATGCAGGTCGGATACGCAGCGACGACTTGGGAAGCCGAGATGTCGAGCGAACGTGATTTTTCCTTCACTGCGAACGGAATGCGTCCCGGCCACGTTACTCTGTAACTGTTCTAAATCTCTCGCGATGGCCGGGATCTGGTGGGCTCTAGTCGACTCTTGTATTTTTCCTGAGGCGGCCCCTGCGGCGATGCTGCGGCCTTGCCCGCATCGTGTTCGCGCGGCACATGCCGGTGAGGCCGGCGCAAGGCGCTTTCCTCTACTATCCTCGTAAGCCTTTCGACCCGCAGTTCTGTCGACCTGCAAGGATCTGTCAGATGGCCTCCCACCGCATCTCCATCCCTGTCCCCCAGGCGGCGCCCGTCGCTGATCGCCGGCCGCATCGCTACGAGGTCCACGGCGTCGAGGTCGTCGACGACTATGCCTGGCTGAAGGCCGGGAACTGGCGCGCCGTCCTGAAGGACCCCGCGGCCCTGCCGGCGGACATCCACGATTACCTGAGCGCGGAGAACGCCTTCACGCAGGCCGCCCTCGATCCGGTAGAGCCATTGCGCAAGACCCTCGTGGCCGAGATGCGGGGGCGCATCCGCGAGGACGATAGCGGCGTCCCGGCCCCCGACGGGCCGCATGCCTATTACACCCGCCACCGCGAGGGCGGTCAGCATCCCCTGGTCTGCCGCCGCCCCCGCACCGTCTTGGTGCCGCCGGGGCAGGAGGCCGATGGCGGGCCGGAGCCGGGCGAGACCATCCTCATCGACGGCGACAAGGAGGGGGCGGGACTGGCCTTCTTCGAACTCTCCACCGCCGCCCATTCGGACGACCACTCGCGCCTCGCCTGGAGCGCCGACACCAAGGGCTCGGAGCTCTACGTCGTCCGGGTGCGGGACCTCTCCACGGGCGAGGATCTTCCGGACCGGGTCGAGGCGACCTCCGGCGAGGTGGTCTGGGCCGCGGACGGCGGGGCCTTCTACTACACGGCGGTGGACGACAATCATCGCCCGGCCCGCGTCATGCGCCACCGCCTCGGCACGCCCCAGGACGACGACGTCGTGATCTACGAGGAGCGCGATTCCGGCTTCTTCGTCCATATCGACGAGACCCAGTCCGGCACCTACCTCACCGTCACGGCGAGCGATCACGAGACCTCGGAGGTCCACCTTCTCGATCGGCACGCCGCCAACCCGGTGCTGACCGTGGTGCAGCCGCGGGTGCCGCTCCTGATCTATTCGGTGGAGCATTGGGGCTCCTACCTCTTCCTCCTCACCAACGCCGACGGCGCCGAGGACTTCAAGATCGCGAGCTGCCCGATCGCCAGTCCGGGCCGCGAGAACTGGGCCGACGTGATCCCGCACCGCCCGGGCATCATGATCCGCCACCAGCACCTCATAGCCGGCCACCTCGTGCGGCTGGAGATCGAGAATGCGCGCCCGCGCATCATCGTGCGCGACTTCTCGGGTACCGAGCACGCCGTCGCCTTCGCCGAGGAGGCCTATTCCCTCGGGCTGCAGCCGGGCCACGAGTTCGAGACTGCGGTGATCCGCTTCACCTACTCGTCGATGACCACGCCGGCCGAAACCTACGACTACGATTGCGTCACCCGTGCCCGGCAGCTGCGCAAGCGCCAGACGGTGCCAAGCGGGCACAAGCCCGAGGACTACGTCACCCGCCGGCTCTTCGCCACGGCGCCGGACGGCGAAACAGTGCCGATCTCGCTGCTGCACAAGCGCGGCCTGCACCTCGACGGCAGCGCCCCGCTCCTCCTCTACGGCTACGGCTCCTACGGAACGCTGATGCCCGCCGCCTTCCGCACCAACCTGCTCAGCCTCGTCGACCGCGGCTTCGTCTACGCCATCGCGCATATCCGCGGCGGCACCGAGAAGGGCTGGCGCTGGTACATGGACGGAAAGCGCGAGAAGAAGCCGAACACCTTCTCGGACTTCGTCGCCTGCGGCCGCGCCCTGATCGAGGCGGGCTACACCGCTGAGGGCCGGATCGTCGCCCATGGCGGCTCGGCCGGCGGCATGCTGATGGGGGCGGTGGCCAACCTCGCGCCCGAGCTTTTCGCCGGCATCGTCGCCGACGTGCCCTTCGTCGACGTCCTCAACACCATGCTCGACGGCGACCTGCCGCTGACCCCGCCCGAATGGCCCGAATGGGGCAACCCGCGCGAGAGCGAGACTGCGTTCCGCACGATCCTCGGCTACTCGCCCTACGAGAACGTCGCGGCCAAGGAGTACCCGGCAATCCTGGCGCTCGGCGGCCTCACCGACCCCCGCGTCACCTATTGGGAGCCGGCCAAATGGGTCGCACGGCTCCGGGCGACGATGACGGGCGGCGGCCCGGTCTTCCTGCGGATCAACATGGAAGCCGGCCATGGCGGCGCCGCCGGCCGCTTCGACCGCCTGGAGGAGGTCGGCCTGATCTACGCATTCGCGCTTTTGGCGGTGGGGAAGGCGTAAGCTCCCTTCGTCAGGGGCCGAGCCGGATGGATCAGGGTTCGGCCGTTAGTGGCGGCGCTTCCTGAGGGGCCTGTTTCCGAGCTTCGGCGGCCCTGTCTTGGGCGGCCTTTTCCATTGCCGAGCGTTCCGCTGCCACCTTCTCCTGCGTTGCCTTCTCGGCCGCGATCCGCTCTGCCGCAGCCTTGATCGCCTCGGCCCTGGCCCGTTCCATTTCGATCCGTGCTCGGCGGCGCAGACGTTCGCTCTGATCCGCCTCGAACAGTTCAATGCTCTCGAGTTCGCGCTGAAGCACGAAGGCAGCGAGTCCGCTGGTCAGCGGGCCGGGATCGACGATGCGCTCGGGCGCGGTCAGGCTGCCGGCGTAGCCGAACTGGACGTTCGGTTTGCCCGCATTCCAGCCGCGCGGGATCGTCGTGCCCGTGAGGGTGCCGCGGGCATCGAGCCGTCCATTACGCAGATCGAGGGCGAGGCTCCCGACCCAGCGGCCGCCATCGAGGTCGACGGCAAGCGGCGTCGCCCGCAACATGCCCCCGACGAGGGTGATGGGCGCCGTCACCGGCCCCTTGGCGGCGAAGGGGCCGGCGCTCATGGCTTCCGACACCATCGTCCTCAGGCGTCCATCGCGCAGCGGGTCGTCGTCTTCGAGCGCACGGCTCAGGGCGCGCCCGAGGCCGGCGGGATCGCCCCCCGGCAGGCTCAGTCCGGACAGCGTGAGGCTGCCGTTGCCGCCGAGGTTGTTCGCGAGGCCGACGAGGCTCTCGCCCGATGCGCCGAAGCGCAAGCCGGCCGAGACCTTGGCGGCGATCGGCCCGCTTCCCGCGAGGGCGACGAGGTCGGCATCGTCGATGCGGCCCTCGCCCGAGATCGAGGCGGCTCCGCCTTGACGCGCGATGCTCGCGGCACCGGTCAACCGGCCTCCGGCCAGGAGGCCGGAGATGCCATCGAGGTCCAACGTCCCGTCGACGAAGCGCAGGTTGAGCGCGGCTCCCGAGGCGACGAAGCCGCGGCCAAGATCGAGGGTGTCTGCGCGCAAGGCGATGGCGATCGGCGGACGCTCGGGTGCCGGGGCAAAGCGTGCGCTCGACAAGGAGACGTCGGCGCTCGGCACGGCACGCGGATCGGGCGGAATCACCAGCATCGCCGCGAGCCAGGGCAATGACAACCGCCGCAGGCCGATGCTGCCGCCGAGATCTCCCTCCGGCGCCCGCAGGAGCTCCGCAGTGACCGGATTGCCGGCGATGCGCCCGCTCAGCCCGAACCGCGCCTCGTCGCCTGCCCGCGACAGGACGAGCGTCAGTTCAGCGGGAAGCGGTCCCTGCAACGAGGACGACTTGCCGAAGGCGAGGTCGAGTACGGGCACGAGGTCGGCGCTGGTGAGGGCGATCTCGCCGGCATCCGGCGGGTTGAGACCGGGTTCGACCAGGATCGGCTTTCGCGTCGCCAGCCCCAAGCCCGCGACGGTCCCATCCAGCGTCACGCTGAGCGGACCGGCCCCTGATCCCCGCCGTCCTGCGAGGGACAGGCGCGCAGGCTGGCGGACGGGCCCGGCACGTCCGATCCAGCGGCTGGCCTCGGCCGTCGCGAGGGTTGCGTCGAGGCTGTCGATCCGTCCGGCGCGACTCAACACGGCGAGGTCGAGGTCGCCGCCCGCCGTCGTACCCTTGGCGGTTGCCTTCAAGGTATCAGCCGCCCCTGCCTCGCGTTCCAGAGCCAGGTCGAGGTCGAGGGCGCCGCGACGCAGGAAATCCGGCAGGAGCCGCGCCTCCGCCACCCAGGCCCGGTCGAGGAGAGCGAGAAGGGGTGCGGCCACGGGCGCCGAGACTCGACCGGCGATCCGGCCCGAGCCGTCGGGCGCGATCCGGCCCGAGAGCCGCGCGTTCGCTCCGGCAAGGTCGCTCACCTCCAGCGTGTCGATGGCAAGCGCCGGTCCGTCGGACTGGATGCTGGCCGCGATGGTGCCGCCTCGTCCCGCGGACCTGCGTTCGCCGAGAGCCCCGTAGCGGACATCCGTCGCCCGGAAAGTCAGGCCGAGATCGTGTCCCTGCAGGCCCGACAGAGAGTGAGCGAAGGACGGGAGCGTGGCGATGTCGAGGCCATGGCCGGCGATCTGCGCGTCGAAGCGCCCGCGCTCTCCCGCCTCGCCACGCATATAGCGGGCGTTGCCCGTGAGGCGCGCCTCGCCCAGCGCCAGGCGCAGGTTGCGCAGCGACAGGGTCGGGAACGCCGCCGACACGTCCGCACTGCCCTGGACCGGCCGCCCGTCCATCACCGTCACCGCCGGTCCGTCGAGGCCGAACTTTCTCAGGTAGCGGCCGAAGCCCTCGGAAGAAGGCGCGTCGATCGACAGGTTTCCCGTGAAACGAAGACTCGGCTGGGTTTCGACAGATCCTGACGCAGAGAGTGAGGCTTCGCCCGGCGCCTTCGCGCGGAGCCGCCGGAGCAGGAGGCCACCGCCCCGGTCGAGGGTGATGCCCAGCGCGAGGTCCGACCAGTCGTCGAGCCCGAGTGCAACGCTCTCGACGGCGACGTCGAGATCCATCAGCATCGGCAGCCCGCTCGTCGCCGCAGGCAGGCCTCGACCGATCAGGGCCTGTCCCTCGGTCGAGAGCAGGAAGGCATCGAGGTCGAGGCGCCGGGCTTCCAGGGAGAGGGCGCCGCGACCCTCGCGCAGGTCGAGACGACCACTGCCGCTCAGCCGCAGGGCCTTGCCGCCGGGATCGATCTCTACACTGACCGTCTCGAAGCTCGCGGCCGGGCCGCGTCCCTTGAAGGCGCCAGACAGCGAGAATGGCAGGTAGGGACCGGCCGCCTGTGCCGGCGGCCCGACGACAACCCGCATCGTCCCTTCCGTCTCCGGCACGACGGCACGCATGGGACCGGCGGCCGTCGTCGGGACAGGCACGAGGCCCATTCGCGCTTCCAGCTCGAAGCGCGGCCGGCTGTCGCCGCCGGCCGAGGCCTTGATGCCGATCCGGCCGTCGGCTCCGGCCTCGCTGGTGGAGAAACGGAAGGGCAGACCGGACTGGGTCCCGGTCACTCGCCAGGGACCTGCGAGTCGCGGCGCGTCAAGGCGGATGTCCTCGGCCCGGATCTGGTCGGTACGTCCGGTCGCGGCGACGGTGGTGACGACGAGTTGCTGGATCGCCACGTCATCGACGACGAGGTTCGGGCCGCCCTCGCCGGTCCTTGCCGCCGGCAGCATGATCGCATCGCCCTCGCTGACCGGAAGCCGGATCTCGGCCCGGCCCATCCGCGTCTCGGTGAAACGGAACTCGCCGCCGAGGAGTGGCGTCAGCCCGATCTCCGCCTTCACGAAGGCGAGATCGAGGGCTGGTTTGCCGACGTCGGCCGTCTCGCCGAGATGCAGTCTGTCGAGGCGCAGCCGAGGCGAGGGCAGAAGGCGAACGGCGATGCGGCCCTCGCTCCGAGCGGGAAGGCCGAGGGAGCGCGCGATGCCGCGGTCCACGAGACCCCGATAGTCGCTCCACGGAAAGAATGGCGGAATCGCCAGTGCGGCGACGAGGATCACGATGACGGCGCCCGCGACCGCGGTCAGGATGTCACGCACCAGCTCTGTTCCCGTGTCGCCCGTCCTGTCTTTCAGGACGGCGCCATGCACAGGGCGTGCGATCGCGGTGCAGGCGCGTCTCCGGCCCGCCCAGTCGCTCCCCCGTGCCGCGCGAATAGCACATGGCCAGGATCAAGACAGGGCGGAAGGCGGCACAACCCTGCGGGACATGACGCCTGAACGATGCGACCTGTCAGCGCCGGGGCGGGACGATGGCGGGCGGTCCGGCCGGCGGTCGAGCCATCTCGTTGCGCTGCATCTGTATCTCGGTCTGGCCGCTCCGGAGCTGCTGTCTTTGTTCGATGCCCCGGATCTGGCTCTGCGTGTCCATCCGCTCGTTGAGATTGTTGAGGCGGTCGGGATTGCCGGAGAGCTGTGAGAGGGCGGGACTCGCGGCGATGATGGCCGCCGTGAAGAGGAGGGTGAAGCGCATCGTGGTCTCGCGATCTGGCACGGTGAACTGGTGTGTGATTCGACGACTCCGAAGACGAGAGGCCAGTTCCGTCATCGCGGCCGAAGGTCACTTGTCCAAGCCTCGTTCACCCTCGACGCCGTTCGCGTTTTGGTCCAGTGATGCGGCCATGAAACAGCCATCCGGCGCGGCGGCCGCGCCCGTTCCGAGCCACCCCGCGACATCCATAGCCGCCCGCGCCATGGCCTCCCTGAGGCCGCAGGGCGCCGAATATCTCGACGGCCTCAACCCGGAGCAGCGACGCGCCGTCGAGGCCACGGAGGGGCCTGTGCTGGTGCTCGCCGGTGCCGGCACCGGCAAGACTCGCGTGCTCACGACCCGGATCGCCCATCTCATCGCGACCGGCAAGGCGCGGCCCTTCGACATCCTGTCGGTGACCTTCACCAACAAGGCTGCCCGCGAGATGAAGCTGCGCATCGGCGCGCTGATCGGGCCGGCGGGCGAGGGCATGCCGTGGCTTGGTACCTTCCACGCCATCGGCACCAAGATCCTGCGTCGGCACGCCGAGATGGTGGGATTGCGCTCTGATTTCACCATCCTCGGCATGGACGACCAGCTCCGCCTGATGAAGCAGGTCATCGTCGACCAGAACATCGACGAGAAACGCTGGCCGGCCCGCGCCCTGTCCTCGGCCATCGACGGCTGGAAGAACCGAGGGCTCATGCCCGAGCAGGTACCGCCAGGCGAGGCCGGCGCCTTCGCCTTCGGCAAGGGCGGCACGCTCTACATCGCCTACCAAGCGCGCCTCGCGACCCTCAACGCGGTGGATTTCGGCGACCTCCTGCTTCTCTGTCTCAAGCTCTGGCGCGAGAACCCGGACGTGCTGGAAAACTATCAGCAGCGCTTCCGCTACATCCTCGTCGACGAGTATCAGGACACCAACGTCGCGCAGTACCTGTGGCTGAGGCTGCTCGCGCAGGGCCACCGCAACGTCGCCTGCGTCGGCGACGACGACCAGTCGATCTATGGCTGGCGCGGCGCCGAGGTCGACAACATCCTTCGCTTCGAGCACGACTTTCCCGGTGCCGTCGTCGTCAGGCTCGAGCGCAATTATCGCTCGACCGGCCATATCCTCGCCGCGGCCTCGGGGTTGATCGCCAAGAACGAGGGCCGGCTCGGCAAGACCCTTCACACCGAGGACGTGCCCGGCGAGAAGGTCACCGTGTCGGGCGCCTGGGATTCCGAGGAGGAAGCGCGCCAGCTCGGCGAGTCGATCGAGAGCCTGCAGGTCAAGGGTCATCCCCTGTCGGAGATCGCCGTGCTGGTGCGGATCTCGGCGCAGATGCGCGAGATCGAGGACCGCTTCGTCCAGCTCGGTCTGCCCTACCGCGTCATCGGCGGCCCGCGCTTCTATGAGCGCGCCGAGATCCGCGATGCGCTCGCCTACCTGCGCGTCACCGCCAACCCGGCCGACGACCTCGCCTTCGAGCGCATCTTCAATACGCCAAAGCGCGGCCTCGGCGACGCGACCCTGCAGGTGCTCCACGCCCATGCCCGCGCCCGAAAGGTGCCGCTCCTGCTCGCCGCCCGCGGGCTGATCGAGACCGACGACCTGAAGCCCAAGGCCCGCTCGACCCTGCGCGCCCTCGTGGAGAGCTTCACACGGTGGGCGCGGCTCGTGGAGAACCAGCCGCAATCGGAGGTGGCCCAGGTCATCCTGGAGGAATCCGGCTATACCGAGATGTGGAAGAAGGAGCGCTCGGCCGACGCTGCCGGGCGCCTCGAAAACCTCAAGGAGTTCGTGCGCTCCATGGAGGAGTTCCCGGATCTCGCAGCCTTCCTCGAACACGTCTCCTTGGTCATGGAGGCGAGCGAGCAGGAGGGAGCCGAGCGCGTCAGCCTGATGACGCTCCACGCTGCCAAGGGGCTCGAGTTCGACACGGTGTTTCTCCCCGGCTGGGAGGACGGCCTGTTTCCCAACCAGAGGGCGCTCGACGAGAGCGGCCGGGCCGGGCTCGAGGAGGAGCGCCGCCTCGCCCATGTCGGCCTGACGCGGGCAAGAAAGCGCGCCAAGCTCTCCTTCGCCGTCAACCGGCGCATCCACGGGCTGTGGTCATCCACGGTGCCGAGCCGCTTCATCGACGAGTTGCCCGAGGATGCCGTCGATGTCGTCGACGCGCCCGCGCATTTTGCCGCAGGTGCGTCCCGCTTCGATCGTAATCCGACTCCATTCGGCTCGTCCTACGGCACGCCGGGCTGGCAGCGGGCGCAGGAGAATACCGCTCGGAACGGCACCGGACGTCAGGAGTTCGGCCGCGGTACGGCTTCGCGTGGCGGGCCCCGTCAGATCGAGGGCGAGCTCGTCGCCAAATCCACCGGCGCCCCCTCCGCCTTCACCATCGGAATGCGGGTCTTCCACATGAAGTTCGGGCCCGGCGACGTCGCCGGAGTCGACGGGAACAAGCTCACGGTTGACTTCGACAAGGCCGGTCGGAAGATGGTTCTCGACAGCTTCATCCAGCCGGGGTGAGGCGTCCCTCTGGGTCTCCCGGGGGGGCTTTCCTTCGCTGCGGTTCATGGGCGTGGCGGAGCGGACAGGATCACGATGGATCTGCACCCATCCAGGGTTTTGCATTCCTCTCGATCTTACGGCTTCTTTAATGAAATCCTGTCGTCATTTGCATGTCGCGTGCAGCGCGGCATGGTGTGTGCACGCCCCTCTTCGTCTCGCCGCGGGAGGATCGTGAGAACAGCCCAATATCCACAGCCGTCTCATCGGTGGATGGAACTCGCAAGCTGCGATGAGTTTGGTCTGTGAGTGGGGATGACGATCGAGGGTGAGGGCGTAGCGTAGCGAAAGCGTTGGCAAGTCCAGATTGGCAAGTCCAGTTGGAGTGTTGTTCGATGAAAAGACGGCGCACACGACTTGAATTGGTTGACGAGCATCCTGCCCGACTACTGCACCGAACGCGCTTCGAGGAAGAGCGAAACTTAAGTCCGATCCAGCCACTGACAGACCGGCAAGCGCAGTACCTCGACGCCCTCGCCTCGAACTCACAAGTCATCGTCCTAGGGCCCGCCGGCACGGGCAAGACCTACATCGCCGGAACCCGCGCCGCGGACCAGCTCCGCCAGAGGCGGATATCCAAGGTCATCATCACTCGCCCGAACGTCCCTTCGGGCCGCTCCCTCGGGTTCTTCCCCGGCTCGCTGGAAGAGAAGATCGCGCCCTGGGTCGCCCCCCTCACCGAGACCATGAAGGAGCGGATGGGGGCCGCCGCCTTCGAGATCGCCTGCAAGACCGGCGACATCGAGGTCGTCCCCTTCGAGGTGATGCGCGGGCGCACCTTCAAGAACTGCCTCGTGATCCTCGACGAGGCCCAGAACACCACGACCGCCGAGATCAAGATGTTCCTGACCCGCATCGGCGACGATTGCCAGGTCATCATCAACGGCGACGTCAGCCAGACCGATCTGCGCGAGACCTCCGGCCTGCGTACCATCATCCACCTCGTGAAAAGCCGGATGATGCCGATCCCGATCGTCGAGTTCACCCTCGACGATATCGTCCGCTCCGGAATTTGTGCGGACTGGGTGAGGGCTTTCGAGGAAACGAAACTCTGACTTGAGTGTTGTTGGCGGCGGGTTCGAGCGGAGCCCGCCGCACGCCCCGGCGCGCGACAATCTTCTCCCGAGCGAATTCGGGACAGGACATTCCGGGTGCCGCACTCGGGACACAGAGAACAGGATGCTTCTCATGAGGAAACTGACGTTTGCCGTCGCCATGCTCGCCTCCATCGGCGGCGCAAGCCTCGTCACCTCCGCCTCGGCGGCCCCCGGCATCCCCATGGGCGTCACCGCGCCCGAGTCCGTCACCACCGTCCAGATGATGCGCATGGAGCGCCGCATGATGGAGCGTCGCATGATGAAGCGCCGCATGATGGAGCGCCGGATGATGCGCCGCCGGATGATGCGCCGCATGTGATCCTGACGGATCGGAATTCGGGCGGGCTCTTCGGGGCCCGCCTTTTTTCATGGAAGTTCGCCTGGGGTGCGGCAAAGCGGGTTGCCTCGTCGAGAAAGCGCAACGCGAATTCATCGATCCTCGGATCGAGGATGTCTGTCGCGGGCTAGGCTTGTCAGGACTGAATGGCGGAGGGAGCGGGATTCGAACCCGCGATACCGTTTCCGGTATACACACTTTCCAGGCGTGCGCCTTCAACCACTCGGCCACCCCTCCAGACCCGATGCATCTCGCTGCGGCCGCTGGGAAGCGGAGCCTGCTTTCGCGCGTCGGGTGGGGTGCTGTACAGGTCGCATCGGCGACGTGCAAGGCGCTCCGGGCCACGCTCGCTCGCTCATCACGGTCCCGTTCTCAGATTTGCCGCTTTCGGCGCGCATCGCCTCACGCCTTGCCGCGCCGCACCCAACCCGGCTGGAGACCGCCCGACGGTGATCCGCTTCGAGAACGTGACCAAGACCTACCGGACCGACGGGCACCGCCGCACGATCCTGGAGAAAGTCTCGTTCAGCCTGAAGCCCGGGATCAGCTACGGCATCCTCGGGATCAACGGGGCCGGCAAGTCCACCACCATGCGGCTGATCTCCGGGACGGAGGATCCCTCGCGGGGACGGATCCACCGCAACCTGCGGGTCTCCTGGCCCCTCGGTTTCGGAGGCGGGTTCCACCCGGCGATGACCGGCCGCGACAACGTCATCTTCGTGGCGCGGATCTACGGCGAGGATCCCAGGAAGGTGCTCGAATTCGTCGAGGACTTCTCCGAACTCGGCAGCTACCTCGACGTTCCGATCAGAACCTACTCCTCCGGCATGAGTTCGCGCCTCGCCTTCGGGATGAGCATGGCGATCCCGTTCGATTGCTATCTCATCGACGAAGTCACGGCCGTCGGCGACGCACGGTTCCAGCGCCGATGCTCGGACGCCTTCGCGGCGAGACGGGAGAACGCCGACGTCATCATGGTCTCGCACGACATGGAGACGCTGCGCACCTGGTGCAGACAGGGCATCGTGCTCATCAACGGCCGCGCCATCGTCTACGAGGACATCAACGACGCGATCGAAGTCTACCGCCGCATGAACGCGTGACCTTGCGCGTCGCCGGCCACGGTTTTGCCGCGCCCGGCCGCTAGGATCATCGGCGAATTCGGCAGGAAGGCCCCGGAATGCGGTCAACCGGAACGGGACATCGGGGGTCATGACGGTCACTATCCGCAATCCGCAGGGCCAGCCGCTCAGCACGGCGGACCGCTCGAACGCTGTGGCGGAGGCGCTGAAGCAGACCGCCCGCGTGTCGCGCTTCATCGACCGGAAGAAGGGGCTCAGAGCCTACCAGACCCACGCCAAGCGCGACGTGGTGATCCCGATCCTGTTCGTGGTCGTGTTCCTGATCCCGGCGGCGCTCGGGACCCTCTATTACGGCCTCCTGGCCTCGGACCAGTTCGTCACCGAGGCGCGCTTCGCCCTGCGCCCGGCCCTCGGCGCCGTCGACAAGGCCAATCCCGACCAGGTCGGCACCAATTCCGGCAGCACCACCGGGATGATGGTGATCCAGGACAGCCTCGTCGTCGCCAACTACCTCGAGAGCCGCCCGATGATCGAGGCGATCGAGGCGTCGTTGCCCCTGCGCAAGATGTTCTCGCGCGACGACATCGACTATTTCTCGCGGTTCAACCCCGAGAAGCCGATCGAGAAGTTCGTCAAGTACTGGAACAAGCGCGTCGCGGTCCACATCGAGACCAATTCCGGCATCATCTCGCTCTTCGTCACGGCGTTCGATCCGGCCGAATCCCTGGCCCTGACACAGGCGATCCTGCACGAGAGCGAGCGCATGGTGAACGCCCTCAGCATGAGGGCGCGCGAGGACGCGGTCGCCGAGAGCACCCGCGAGCTCAAGCTCGCCGAGGAGCGGATGACGAAGATCCGCACCGCCGTCGCGAGCCTGCGCAACCGGGAGGGCGTGCTCGATGCCCAAAAGTCCAACGAGGCCAACCTCAAGGTGATCGGCGAATTGCGCACGGCGCGGGTCAACCTCGCCGTTCAGCTCGCCCTCGGACAACGCGACCTCGGGCCGGAATCCCGGCGCATCCAGGACATCAAGTCCCAGATCAAGGACCTCGACGACAACATCGGCCGGATCGAGCGGCAGGCCGCGAGCCAGGATCCCGAGCAGCGCCGGGTGCTGGCCGGTGCCCTCACGGAGTTCGAGGCCTTGGATAACGACCGCAAGGATGCGGAGAAATACTACGCCAAGGTCCTGGCGGCTTATGAACGCGCGCGGATCATCGCCGCGCGCCAGGTGGAGTTCTTCACTCCCATTGTCCAGCCGGTTCTTGCCCAGTCGTCCCAGCAGCCCCGCCGCCTCCTGATGATCAGCCTGATCGTCGCCGGGGCCGGGATCGCCTTTGCCCTCTCGGTCTTCGCCCGCAAGCAGATGGCCTGAGCAGCGGACGGCTTGAAACGCCCGCCGGTCAGTCCGGCAGGCGCAGATCGCCGAGGTCGCGCAGCCGCGGCCAGCGTGCCTCGGCCTCCCCAATGACGGAGGGTGTCCGCCGGGCGAGGTCGCGAGTCTCCGCGGTCCGAAACAGGTAGAGGCGCTCCGTCCCCTCGAAGATCACGCGGGCGTAGACCAGGGGGTCCGCGTCGACGATGCGGCCTTGCACGACGCCGAGGGGATCATGTCCGGCGAGCCGCGGCGCGTAGGTCGCCGGGTCGTCGCGGAACACCAGGAGGTTGGCACGGCTGGCAAAACGCCAGGCTCGCCTCTGCCACGACAGTTCGAAGGCGGCCTGTCCCGGGAGCGGACCGGCGGCCGCGTCGAGGAAGTAGCTGACGGCGTCGTAGCCGCGCAGGCCGAGGGTATCGGCAAGGACAGGCGGCGGCGTTGCCGCTCCGGCACGGCGGGGCGACAAGCCCGAAGCGGCCGGGACGAGACTACCGAGGAAGGCGAGGCAATGACGCCGCGTTAACCACATCTTGCGGTGTTCCGGCCATGGATGAACAATAAGGCGAGGGATCGGATCGCCGGTCGATGCGGTTTTCCGTGCCGTCGATCCTGGACCAGACCCCGTCAAAAGACCCTTTACGTCGCTTCATGGCGGCGTCCACCGCGCGGATGACGAGACAGATGTCGAGGTAGCGTCCGCGGACG
>FSSH01000496.1_pt2 | contig 31856 bp, 24 predicted proteins | sample 1166101 | NCBI WGS metagenome assembly FSSH01 (sample SAMEA32972668, study PRJEB13176) | freshwater metagenome | biome: Drinking water system; feature: Biomass in drinking water that filtered by 0.45 um membrane; material: drinking water | place: USA | collected 2012-12-20 | depth 0 m
ACCATACTGTCCTCCCGGATGACCACCTTCTTCGAGACGTAGGCGCTGGTGTGCTGAAATTGGCACATATTCCGTGTAAACGCCACGATTGATCAGCCAACGAGGCGCGTTCCGCCGCCAGACTGGTCGTGTCGGGCCGGTGGCAGAATTCTTCCAATTACTCAGTTTTTCTTAATGGAATTCAGCGAAAGTGAGCCTTCGGATCATCCAGGATGGGTTGAGATCGTTATTCACATGACAGCAAAGCGAATGCTCTCTTTTCGAACCTTGCTGACTGATGCAACCGTGTGGGTTGCACTGGGAATGGTGGCGGTGATGTGGGTTGCCATCGTTGTCACGCTGCGCGACGAGCGCCAGCAGGCCATCAGCGCTGCTGTCGATGAATCCAGCAAGTTGACGATCGCGCTTCAGGAACAAGCCGCAAACATGTTCGCTGATCTTGACCGTACCTTGAAATTGTCGCGGGCGCGGCTGCAATTGACGGCAACTTCGGAGGATCTGCGGCGTCTGTTGGCCGAGCCTGATCTTGCCGATCCGCGTGTCGAGTTCCTCGCTATTATCGATCTGCGTGGCTATGTCGTTGCCAGTAATGCGAAAAGTGATGCGGTCAAGCTCTATGCGGGCGATCGCGAACATGTCGCCTTTCATTTCACCACACCCGATGATGTGGCTTTCCTGGGCAAGCCAGTGATCGCCAGGGCGACGTCTCGGTTGGCCTTACCGATGACGCGAAAATTTTATGACGCCGACGGGAAATTTGGCGGTGTGATACTTGCCTCGATATCGCCCAACCGTGTTTCTGATTATTATGCCTCGCTTCTGACAAGCGAGGGAGTCGAGATCGCGCTGATGGGTTTTGACGGCGTCTATCGTGCTCGTGGCAGTCGAAGCAAAAGCTCGATCGGTGGCACGTCGCAGGATACCGCCCTGCTTGCGGCGGCAAAGCAATCGCCCGTTGGCGTGCTGATTGAACCTGCAACAGACAAGATTTCGGCAATGATTCACGCCTACCGCGTCATCGAACCGTTTCCGGTGTTTGTGTCAGTTACCGTTCGTGAAATGGATGCCCTGGCCGAGTACACCGCTCATGCACGAACGGCTACATTGTTTGGCGCCATCATGACGGCGGTCATTGTGCTGCTGGCGGTTTTGATCATGCGCAATCGTCGTCAGCTTGGCCGGACGATCAGCGTGCTTGAATCGAATAAACAGATGCTTGCCGAAAAGACCCAGCAATTATCCGTTACCCTCGATCACATGGAACGCGGGCTGATGATGGTTGATCGCGAAGGTATCGTGCGCGTCATCAATCGCCGTCTCGTGGAACTGATCGACCTGCCACCGCAGTTTCTGTCGCGGAAACTGCTCTATAGCGACGTCGTTGCGGATTTGATGGCCCGCCGCGATTTCGGCAACGATCTGGCTGCCGGTGAGTCGGGATTGCGCCAGGCGATGGATTTTGACACATCGAGCACGGTGCCGATCAAATATATTCGCCGCCGCAAGAATGGTCGCTACATCGAAGTCCAAAGCGAACCGATGCCGGAAGGTGGCTTTGTGCGCACATTTTCGGATATCACCGAACTTTGTCGCCGCGATGAAGCGATGAATGTCAGTGCAAGAAATCTTCATCGGTTTACCCAGATCGCAAGCCGTGATCTTCAGGAGCCGATGTATGATATCAGCAGCCAGGTTGCCCGCCTGAGGGAGGCATTCGAACGTCGTGACCGCAGCCACAGTGATCGCGCGATCAATCATTTGGCCGAATCTGCGCAGAAGGTTCGCGCTGTCGCCAATGACCTCGTCGACTATACCCAGCAATGTGTACGGACGCTTGAGACACGCTCGAGCGTGATTGGTGACATCATCGCGCAATCCTTTGGTCGCATGCGCCAGCGCTATCCTGACCAACCGGTCGAATTTGTCTCTCGTCTGCCGCGCATTGAAGTGAACTGCGATCCAGACGTGATCAGATGCGTTTTCGATTCACTGTTTGCCAACGCCTTTGCATTCCGCAACGGCAATCTACCGCTTGAGATCAAGGTATACGGCCAGTTCTGTTCGCAGAACGAATCGTATCAGCTGCATTTTCGTGACAATGGCAGCGGCTTCATGTCGAACGACCATGAGCGCATATTTGAACCCTTTGCGCGGCTCATGGGGCAAACCGGGCACGTCGACATGGGGATTGATCTGGCACTGGCGCAAGTCGGCGTGGAAAAGCATGGCTGGAAGATCACCGGAAACAGCGTCATCGACATGGGATCGACGTTCAGCATTCTGATTGCGCGCTGTGATCTGATCGAGGTTGACGGCGTGCGGCAGATGGGTGGTGGCGACGTTGCGCAGCTCGTGTCAGCGGCTGCCTGACGTCTGCAATCGCTCCAGCGCCTCATTGGCCTTCAGCCAGTCTTCCTCTGCTAATCCAAGTCCGAGGCCAGCGTTTTTGCGCAAGCGGGCGAGCTCACCCGCCTTCTTCGGGTCGCGGGCGTAAAGTTTGGGATCGGCCAGCAATGTGTCGATGGCGACAATGCGCTGGCGGGCTTGTTCGATTTCCTGTTCGAGGCGCTGGATCCGGGTGCGGGCGGCGGCGATTGCCTGCCGATCGGGCGCCGCCGGTTTGGCTGCAAGCTTGGCCGGTGCCTTGTCTTTGACGAGGCTGCCTGCCGCAGCCAGAACCTGGTCGCGATAATCATCAAGATCGCCGTCGAAGCGCGTCACCGTCCCGTTGCCAACCAGCCAGAGACGATCAACGCAGGCGTCCAGCAATGAGCGGTCATGGCTGATCAGGATCACAGCGCCTGAAAACTCGTTGATCGCCGTGACCAGCGCTTCGCGCGCCACCATATCGAGATGGTTGGTTGGCTCGTCGAGCACCAGCAGATGGGGCGAATAAAAGGCCGCGAGGTTGAGAAGCAGGCGCGCGCGCTCGCCGCCCGAGAGAGCGCCGACCGCCGTTTCCGCCCGGTCGCCGGAGAAGCCATATTGGGCAGCGCGGGCGCGGACCGATGCCTCGCTTTGCGCCGGCATGAGCCGGCGCAGATGGTTCAGGACGTTTTCTTCCGGTCGCAGCTCATCCAGCTGATGCTGGGCGAAATAGCCGGCAGATAGCGCAGGGGCCCGTGTCAGTCGTCCGGTCATCGGCTGCAGGCGCTGGCAGACCAGCTTGGCGAACGTCGATTTGCCGTTGCCGTTTGAACCGAGAAGGCCGATGCGATCATCGGCGTCAAGACGCAGCGACATATGTTGCAAGATCGCCTGATCATTGTAGCCGACCGAGACGTCGTCGAATGCCAGCAAGGGCGAGGCGAGCGTCTTGACCGGGGCGGGGAAAAGAAAATTGACCTGCTGCTCGTGCTGGTCAACCGAGATCGGCACCATTTTAGCCAGACGTTTCAGGCGGGATTGCGCCTGGCTCGCCTTGGTGGCGGAGGCGCGGAAGCGATCAACGAACGCCTGAAGATGAGCCCGCTCTTCGGCCTGCTTGCGGGCGGCCTTCTGATTGAGCAGTCGTTGCTCGGCAAGCTGCTCGGCAAAGCGATCATAATTGCCGGCCCAAAAGCTGAGTTTTGCCTGATCGAGATGGATGATGTGGTCGACGGCTCCATTCAGCAGGTCGCGATCATGCGACACGATGATGACGGTATGGGGATAGCTTGCCAGATGCGCTTCCAGCCACAACGTGCCTTCAAGATCGAGGTAATTGGTCGGCTCGTCGAGAAGCAGGATGTGCGGCTCGCGAAACAGCATGGCGGCGAGGGCGACCCGCATGCGCCAGCCGCCTGAAAATTCCGAGGCGGATCGTGCTTGCGCTGCCTCATCGAAGCCGAGCCCGGCGAGAATGCGTGCGGCGCGGGCAGGGGCGGCGTGGGCGGCGATGTCGCGCAGCCTGCCATGGATGATCGCCACACGCTCCGGATCCTGAGCGCTTTCGGCCTCTGCCAGAAGTTGCGCGCGCTCTTCATCAGCCGCCAATACAATGTCGCGAATGGCGACGGAGGTCGCGGGAGCCTCTTGCGCGACCTGGCCGAGGCGGCGCCCGCGGGCGATGTCGATTTCACCGCTATCGGGCGCCAGCTCACCGGTCAGCAGACGAAAAAGCGTGGTCTTTCCCGCGCCATTGCGCCCCACGAAGCCGACGCGGGCGCCGTCTGGTACGGTGACACTTGCTTGGTCAAGGAGGGTTCGGCCGGCGACGCGACAGACGACATTGGATAAACGGATCATGGACGGCTTATAGGCAGGTGCTGCACCGCGATCAATTCACTGTGGCTCAAAAACAGAGAAAAAGCGCCAGCCAGCAACGACGATACGCGTCGAGGCCATCACGGGTTGCTGAAATGACCGTTTTTGCCGGGGTATTTGCCACAACTCGACCATGAATTCGCCCGTGCGCGCCGCCTGCTGACCGCAGTTTTGCCAAAGCCGGGCGCTAGGTAACGATCGTTCGTGACCAATGGCGCGATTAATCCTCACCGACGGGTCAGACATGCGCAACGGGCTGCAACAGATACGTGACATGACGCTTGTAGCCGGTGGGCTTGTCGTCGCTCTTATCGTTGTTGCGTTTGCAGTTGCGATCAACGTCGACCACCGGGCAGCCGCCGTTGCCACTCGTTTCGACGGCCATGGCGCCGTCGAGCGTGCCCATTAGGCCGTCTGCCGCTCCCGGCCATCGGCGAGGGTCTGGCATTTGTTCTCTTGTCGGTTTCCGGTCATGCTGCTACATGCGCCCGTCCTCATGACGGAGTAAATGACCAGATGGCTACCGAGCGCACCTTTTCCATCCTCAAGCCCGACGCGACCCGGCGCAATCTGACAGGCGCCATCAATGCCATGATCGAGACGGCTGGCCTGCGGATTATCGCTCAGCGGCGCATTCACATGTCAGAAGCCCAGGCGAAGACCTTTTATGCCGTCCATAAGGAACGGCCATTCTTCGGCGAACTCGTGCAGCAGATGTCGGCGGCGCCGGTTGTGGTCCAGGTGCTCGAGGGCGAGAACGCGATCGCGCGCTATCGCGACATCATGGGCGCTACCAATCCTGCCCAGGCGGCTGAAGGTACCATCCGCAAGGCGTTTGCGCTCAATGTCGGTGAAAATTCGGTCCACGGATCGGATGCGGTTGAGACGGCGCGTCAGGAAATCGCCCAGTTCTTTTCCGGCAACGATATCGTCGGCTGATCTGGTGATTGACGCTTTTGGCGACAGGGCGTCCGACAACCGCCTGACAATTGTGCAAGAGGGCAGGCGAATTCATTTGGCAAACGGATATGAATGCGACTAATCCTAGGTAATAAGGGCGAAAGCGACGCTCAAAGTAGATCGATGCCGGATCAACGGCAACAGTAAAGGGAGTAGGCTGTGGGGGCTCTTCTCGCGCTCAGTCGAGCAATTGATGGTTTGACGACCTGGGTCGGGCGGATCGTCGCGTGGGCTATTTTTGCCGCGGTGATCGTGTCAACCGGCAATGCCATCGTTCGTAAGTTGTTTGATCAGTCGTCGAATTCCTGGCTTGAGCTGCAATGGTATCTGTTCGGCGCGGTTTTCATGCTGTGCTCGGCCTGGACGCTTCTGGCCAATGAGCACATCCGCATTGATATCGTGAATAATCTGCTGCCGGTGCGCGCGCGCAACTGGATCGACGTCATCGGGCATGTGCTGTTTCTGCTGCCACTGGCGGTGCTGATGGTGTGGACGTGCATTCCCTTTGTCTACAAATCCTTTATTGCCAATGAGCAATCACTCAATGCCGGTGGTCTGATCGTGTGGCCGGCCAAAGCGATCATTCTGGTCGGTTTTGCCATGCTGCTGCTCCAAGGCATCTCGGAGCTTATCAAGCGGGTGGCGATCATGCGCGGAGAGCTTGAGGATGTTCACGGCGGCGGACATCACGCGATGGCGGAAGCCGAAGCCCAGCGCCTGCTCGAACAGGCCAAGGCGGCAGGGCTTGCGCTTGAGCTTGACGGCAAGAAATCCTGAAACGGCAGAAGCTAGTCAGTGTAATGTTACGTTCAACTCTCCGTTTTGGCGTTCTCGCCGTCGCCCTGGGCGCCTGCCTGCTGGTCATTCTCAACGGCTCGGCATCGGCGGCTACACAAGGACCGGGTTTTTCCGGGTGGTTCATCCACAATATGGCGCCGATCATGTTCGCCTCGCTGGTGGTGTTCCTCCTGCTTGGCTATCCGGTTGCCTTCTCGCTGGCAGCCATCGGCCTGTTTTTTGGCTGGATCGGCATCGAACTCGGGCTTTTTGTGCCGAATTTTCTGCAGGCGATGCCCGAGCGCGTTTATGGCGTGATGAACAATGACACCTTGCTCGCCATTCCGTTTTTCACCTTCATGGGCCTTATTCTTGAACGCTCCGGCATGGCGGAAGATCTGCTCGACACGATCGGCCAGTTGTTCGGTACCATTCGGGGCGGGCTTGCCTATGCGGTGGTGTTCGTGGGGGCGCTGCTTGCCGCCACCACGGGCGTGGTGGCTGCGTCCGTCATTTCGATGGGGCTGATTTCGCTACCGATCATGTTGCGGTATGGCTATGACCGGCGTCTTGCCTCCGGCGTCATCGCCGCCTCAGGAACACTGGCGCAGATCATTCCGCCCTCGCTTGTCCTCATCGTCATGGCCGACCAGCTCGGCAAGTCGGTCGGCGATATGTATGCGGGCGCCTTCGTTCCCGGCCTGGTGCTGTCGGCGCTGTACGCATTGTATGTGTTCGGGATGGCGACCTTCGCGCCCAAGGCTGCGCCCGGTCTGCCCTCTGATGCATTGCTCTATCTCCAGCCAGATGGCACGCGGGGAACGTGGAAACTCGGCCTGCTCACCGTTTTCTCTGGCCTTGTTGGCTATCACGTCATCTCCCAGACGTCCGTGCCCGGTGGTCCTGATTTCGTCGTTCTCATCATGTCGGTCGCGGTGGTGATGGCGTTCGTCGTTGCGGTGTTCAACCGCTATCTCGGTGCTTCGCGGTTGCCGTTGACTCTGGCGGTGACGGTCGCGCTTTTTGTTGCCTATTTCGCGCTCAAGCAAAGCGGCCATCTCAACTGGGCGCTATTGATGGAAGGTCTGATGGCTGGAGCCGTTTATGCGGCGATTGCCGGGCTGCTTGATCGGATGTCCGGCTTCAAGCTGGTGTCACCGATCGCCGAACAGGTGACATTCGTCATGGTGCCGCCGCTGGCGCTCATTTTCCTTGTGCTCGGCACCATCTTCATCGGTGTTGCCACGCCAACCGAAGGTGGTGCGATGGGTGCGACCGGCGCCATCATCCTGGCCGTGATGAAGGGCAGGCTCAACTGGACACTGATCCGGCAAGCGACCGAATCAACCGCCAAGCTCTCGGCTTTCGTCGTTTTTATCCTGGTTGGCGCCCGCGTCTTCTCGCTTACTTTCTACGGCGTCGATGGACATAAATGGGTCGAGGAATTCCTGGTCTCGCTGCCTGGCGGTCAGCTTGGCTTCCTGATTTTCGTCAATGTTTTCGTATTTCTTCTGGCGTTCTTCCTCGATTTCTTTGAGCTCGCCTTCATCATCGTTCCATTGCTCGGGCCGCCTGCGGAAAAACTCGGCATCGATCTCATCTGGTTCGGCGTCATTCTGGGCGTCAACATGCAGACGTCGTTCATGCATCCGCCCTTCGGCTTTGCCCTGTTCTATCTACGCTCGGTTGCTCCCAAGGTACCGTTCCTCGACCGCGTGACCGGCAAGCATACCGAACCGGTGACCACCGGGCAGATCTACTGGGGCGCGGTGCCGTTTGTCGTCATCCAGTGCATCATGGTTGGCCTTGTTATCGCCTTCCCGAGCATGGTGACGCATTACAAGGGATCCGTGGTGACGGGCGACCCCTCCAAGGTCAATATCCAGATCGAATTGCCAGGACTTGATCAGCCGCTGGACTTACCCGGTCTGGAAGCGCCGCCGAAGTAGCGAGTGATCCCTTCCTTTTATGCAAAACGGGCCCTTTAGGGCCCGTTTTTTTGCGCAAGGAAAGGCCGGCTTGTTTGACGGTCGCATGATGAGCGAGGCGACGAGGCCGGGCCTTTCTGGTGGCGCCCCGTCCCGCAAGCTCGACAAACAAAAACCCCGGAACGCGTCACGTTCCGGGGCTGATGATGTCGAATGGAGGCTTAAATCCCCCTGAAAGTCCGCGTTAGCCTTTTTGCTGGGCGCGGGTACGGATGTTGTAGGTATCCATGCTGTACTCGGCCACCTGCCACCACAGATAACCTTCCGAGCGGAAGTTGTTGTGATGCTCCAGCAGCTTCTTGAATGGCTCGTTGGTTGCCGCGATTTCGCTGTTAACCTCGTTGGTCGCCTTGAAGAAGGCGTCGAGGACTGCAGGCGGGAAGGGACGAAGCTGCGTACCGCTGGCCACCAGGCGGCGCAAGGCTGCCGGATTGAGGACGTCGTATTTCGCCATCATCCAGTTGCAGGTCTCGGCGCAGGCCGTGGTGATCGCATCCTGATAAAGCTTCGGCAGTGCCTTCCACTTTTCGATGTTCATCAGCGCGCCGACCATGGAATTGCCTTCCCACCAGCCGGGGTAATAATAGTAGGGCGCCACCTTGTTGAAGCCGAGCTTCTCGTCATCATAGGGGCCGACCCACTCGGCTGCATCGATCGTGCCCTTTTCGAGGGCTGGATAGATGTCGCCACCGGCGATCTGCTGCGGTACGCCGCCCAGCTTTTGGAAAACGCGACCAGCGTAACCGCCGATGCGGATCTTAACGCCCTTCACGTCTTCGACGGTCTTGATTTCCTTACGGAACCAGCCGCCCATCTGGCAGCCCGTATTACCGGCAGGCAGGCCGTAGATGTTGTGCTTGGCATAGAACTCATTGATCAGTTCATTGCCACCGCCCTGCCACATCCATGCCAGCTGCATGCGGGTGTTGAGGCCAAACGGCATCACGGATCCGAACGCAAAGGCCGGATCGACGCCAATATAATAATAGGGCGAGGTGCAGGTCATCTCGATGGTGCCATCGCGCACCGCCTGCATGGTCTGCAGGCCGGGTACGATTTCACCAGCGCCAAAGGACTGGATCTGGAACTTATTCTCAGTCAGGTCAGCAACGCGCCTGGCGATCTGTTCGGCGCCATTATAAATGGTATCGAGTGATTTGGGATAGCTGGATGCCAGGCGCCATTTGATTTCGGGATGGGCCTGAGCGAGTGCCGGAGCAGCGAGCGCGCTCGCCACTGCTGTACCGGCGGCGGCGCTGGCCAAAAACTTGCGTCGGTTCATGGTTGTTTCCTCATTGGTATCTTGACGACGCGCAATTCAATCATTTGCAGAGCAGTCATGCAAGTGTGCCGACACTGAAAACACAAAAATTGCCAGAAACCCGAAGCGATAAGTGGCGAATTGCTTCAAATTTAGCCAAATTGATCAGGAGAGGGCGCCTTTGATCTGCTGACAGCGACATATGGGCGCCGTTTGACAGCGATATTGTCTGATGTTGACGGATCGCGTGTGACACCGGACAAACGGGAACAGGCGTTGCACTGCGCCGTGAAGCCGTGAATGATCAGGTCCATGAACGTCACCCAACGCTTGAATTTGCCCGCCGGTATGGCGACCAGGGCCTCTGTGTGCCCGCATGATTGCCCGTCGACATGCGCGCTCGAAGTTGAAATTTTCGACGGCAAACGTGTTGGCCGTATGCGCGGGGCCGCCGATAACAGCTACACGGCCGGCGTTATCTGCGCCAAGGTCGCGCGCTATGCTGAAAGGCTTTATCATCCCGATCGGCTGACAACGCCGCTGCGGCGGATTGGCGCCAAAGGCAGCGGGGCCTATGCGCCGATTGCCTGGGATGTGGCGCTTGACGAGATTGCGGAAGCCTTCGTCAAGGCCGAGCAACGCCACAGCAGCGAGGCGGTGTGGCCTTACTTCTATGCCGGCACGATGGGGCTTGTCATGCGCGATGGCATCGAGCGGCTGCGCCATGTGAAGCGCTATTCGCGCCAGTACGCGACAATCTGCACGACATTGGCGTGGACCGGATTTGTTGCCGGCACCGGCAGGCTCGCGGGCAGCGACCCGCGCGAGATGGCAAAATCCGATCTCGTCATTATCTGGGGCACCAATGCGGTCGCGACCCAGGTGAATGTCATGAACCACGCGATCCGGGCGCGCAAGGAACGCGGCGCCAGGATCGTTGTGGTCGACATCTATCACAATGACACGATGAAGCAGGCCGATATGGCGGTGCTGCTGAAGCCGGGAAGTGACGGGGCGCTGGCCTGCGCGCTCATGCATATCGCCTTTCGAGACGGCTTTGCCGACCATGCCTATCTGGAACGCTTCAGCGATTGTCCAGCCGAGCTTGAAGCCCACCTTGCAAGCCGGACACCGCAATGGGCGGCAACGATTACCGGCATGCCGGTTGATGAGATCGAAGCGTTTGCGGCTTTGCTCAAAGAGCGTCCGCGCGCCTATTTCCGCCTCGGTTACGGCTTCAGCCGGCAACGCAACGGTGCGGTCAACATGCACGCGGCACTCTCACTGACCACCGTGCTTGGCAGCTGGCAATATGAGGGGGGTGGCGCTTTCCACAGCAATAGCGGCACGTTTCACTGGAACAAGCAGATGATCGAGGGGCTCGACCGGCTCGATCGCTCGGTGCGCAATCTCGACATGTCGCGCATCGGTGCTGTTCTGACTGGCGAGAGCGAGGCGCTTGGCAATGGACCACCGGTCACCGCCATGCTGATCCAGAATACCAATCCGCTTTCGGTGGCGCCCGATCAGACGATGGTCAAGGCCGGTTTTGCCCGCGATGATCTCTTCGTTGCCGTCCACGAGCAATTCATGACGGAAACGGCGCAGGTCGCGGATATCGTCCTGCCGGCGACGATGTTTGTCGAGCATGATGATCTCTATCAGGCCGGCGGGCAGCAGCATATTCTGTTTGGCGGCAAGCTCGTTGAGCCGCCGGGTGAATGCCGCAGCAATCACGAGGTGATATGCGCTCTTGCCAAACGGCTGGGGGCTCAGCATCCCGGTTTCGATATGAGCGCGCGCGAGCTCATCGACTGGACGTTGAAAGCGTCAGACTGGGGAAGCCTCGCTGAACTCGAGGACAAGCGGTGGATCGACACGCAATCCTCCTTCGAGACAGCCCATTACCTCAACGGCTTTGGCCATCGCGATGGAATATTCCACTTCCGCGTTGATTGGGGACAGGTGCCGGTCGCCAAGGCCGCTCTGCGCGTTGACGTCGAGGCGATGCCGGCGCTCCCCGATCACTGGGCGGCCAATGAAGAGGCGTGCGACATCTACCCGTTGCGATTGGCAACCTCACCATCGCGGGCCTTTCTCAATTCGACCTTCAACGAGACGCAAACCTCGCAGCAGAAAGCCGGCGGGAGACCGGAAATCCTTGTTCATCCCGAGGATGCCAAGGCGTGTGGCATTGCCGATGGGCAATTTGTTGCCGTGACCAGCCTGCGCGGAGAGATTCGGCTGCATGCGAGGTTCTACACCGGCACGCGGCGGGGCGTGGTGATCGCTGAATCGATCTGGCCGAACGCCGCCTATGTTGATGGCAAGGGTATCAATACGCTGACTGACGCGCGGGCTGCCGCACCGTTCGGCGGGGCCGCCTTTCATGACAACAAGGTGGCGATCAGGCCGGTGTGAATTTCGCCTTGCCCTCAAGCACCTGGCGCAGCGCTGCAGGATAGAGCTTGTGCTCTTCGCTGAGGACGCGAGCGGCAAGTGATGTCGGCGTGTCGGTTGGCAGAATGTCGATTTGCGTCTGGGCGATGATCGGTCCCGCATCAACCCCTTCGGTAACGAAATGCACCGTGCAGCCATGATGGTGCTCGCCGGCGGCGAGGGCCCGCGCATGGGTATCGAGACCGGGGTAGGCAGGAAGCAGGGATGGATGAATGTTGATCATCCGCCCGCGCCATTTTTCAACAAAACTTGCGCTCAGAATGCGCATGAAGCCGGCAAGACACACAAGGTCGGTGTGCGCTGCACTCAGTGCGGCATCGACAGCCGTGTCGAACGCTGCCCGGTCGCCGCGATAGTTGCGGTGATCGATGCTGTGCGTTGCAATCCCGTTGGCGGCAGCAAACGCCAGCCCTTCGGCGTCGGGGTTATTTGACAAAACCAGCACGACGCGCCCCGGAAAATCGGGCACTTGTGCCGCTCTGACGAGGGCGGCCATATTCGAGCCGCGCCCGGAGATCAGAATCGCCAGGCGCTTTCCCGCCTCCTCTATCATCCAAACAGACCCCCGGTCGTTTCGACGCTTTTGTCTTTGCGCGCGACGATGCTCCCCAGGTGCACGCAGGGCTGGCCTTCGGTTGCCAGAAGGCGGGTGATCTTTTCCGCCTCATCATGTGCAACCACCAGAACCATGCCGATACCGCAATTGAATGTGCGCAGCATTTCCGTTTCGCTCATGCCACCTCCTGCCTGCAGCCAGGCAAACACGGGCTGGTGCGGGATTGCCGACAGGTTGATCTTCACAGAAAGCGTCTCGGGCAGAACGCGCGGGATGTTATCGATGAAGCCGCCACCGGTGATATGGGCCATGGCCTTCAGGCCGGCGCTTTGCCTGAGGACGGCCAGTAACGGCCTCACATAGATGAGCGTTGGCTCAAGGAGCGCATCACCCAGCGTGCGATCCGGCGCAAAAGGGGCGGGTGTATGCCAGGGCAGGCCGATATCGCTGATGATCCTGCGGACCAGCGAAAATCCGTTGGAATGCACGCCCGAGGATGGCAGACCCAGAACCACATCGCCGGGTGTCATGTCATCAAGGCGGGGTAAAAGACGGCCGCGCTCTGCAGCCCCCACCGCAAAACCGGCCAGATCATAGTCGCTTTTGGCGTAAAGCCCCGGCATTTCGGCGGTTTCACCACCGATGAGCGCGCAGCCTGCCCGCCGGCAGCCTTCGGCGATGCCGCTGACGATGGCACGGCCGACATCAGGTTCGAGGCGTCCGGTCGCAAAATAGTCGAGAAAAAGCAGCGGCTCGGCACCCTGCACGATGATATCGTTGACGCACATCGCCACCAGATCGATGCCGATCGTATGGTGGCTGCCGGTCTCGATGGCGATTTTCACCTTGGTGCCGACGCCATCATTGGCAGCCACCAGAATGGGGTCGATGAACCCGGCCGCTTTGAGGTCGAAGAGGCCACCAAAGCCGCCAATTTCGGCGTCAGCGCCCGGTCGCGCGGTTGAGCGTACGATATCGCGGATGCCTTCGACCATGGCATTGCCGGCGTCGATATCCACGCCGGAGGCTGCATAGGTCAGGCCGTTCTTTTCCCTGGTCATTCCACGATCCGCTGGTGGTGCAATTGGCGCTCACCTCTAGGGTATCATTGGGCGCAGCGGAAGGGGAGGAAGGCGATCGGTCAGGGACGCTGCTCGATTTTCCCGTGGAATTTGTCATAGTGGAGACAAGGGAGACCCAGGGTGAACCTACCGAACGCGCTGACACTTGGCCGGCTTCTGGCCGTGCCGATCGTCGTGTGGTTGATCGCCGCCGAGCGGTTCGAGGCAGCGTTCTGGTGTTTCGCCGCAGCTGGCGTCACAGATGCTATCGACGGCTATCTGGCGCGCCGTCTCAACCAGATCACGCCGCTTGGCGCCTATCTCGATGCGCTCGCTGACAAATTGCTGCTGATGAGCATTTATGTCACGCTTGCCGCCATCGGCGATGTGCCGTTATGGTTGGCAATCCTGATTGTTTTTCGTGATGTGATGATCCTGGGGGCTGTCGTGCTCGCCTGGCTTCTTGAGCGGCCGATGACGATTGCACCGCTGTTCATCTCGAAGGTCAATACCACCGCTCAGATCGTGGTTGCGGGGTTGGTGCTTCTGGCCCACGGATTTTCACATCACATCACTCCGCTGCTGCCTTGGATGTTTGCTGGATGCGGGTTGTTGACCGGGCTCTCCCTTGGCGCCTATCTGGCGCAGTGGATGCAGCATATGTCGGGGAACGGCATTGATCCGCCAGAGAGCGGCCAGGCGATGAGGTAACACGATCGCATGTGGGTGATTTGTCGTTCCCATGTGTTGGTGCGTGACCTGAATTGGGAGAGATGATGGGATCGTCGGGAGATCGAGAGGGCATGTCGCAGCAGCGATTATGGTTCTGGCTGGGAATGGCGGTGCTGTTTGTCGGCGCCATCTATCTGCTGCGTGACATGCTGCTGCCTTTTGTCGCCGCGCTGGTGCTGGCCTACATGCTCAACCCTGTCGCCAACTGGTTGTCGCGGCTGGGATTATCGCGCACCTTGGCGGCTTTGTTCATCCTGTCGATATTCCTTGTTGTTTTCATCGTTCTGCTGATCGTAGTCATTCCGTTGATCGCTACCCAGTTCGCTGCCTTTATCGGTGCGCTGCCGGGCTATGTCAGTGCGCTGCACGGCTTTGCCATGCGCCGGCTGGAAGAGATGAACGACAATCCGATTGCGGCTTACATCGTCGGCAGGATGGGCGGCAGCGGGCAGGATATCAGTCAGCTTGTGTCGCAAGGGGCGGGCTGGATCGGGCGATTTCTCGGCTCTCTGTGGTCGGGTGGCCAGGCGCTGGTGTCCATACTCAGCCTGATCGTCGTGACACCTATCGTCGCCTTCTACATCCTGGTGGACTGGCCGCACATGCTGGCAAGTCTTGACAGCATCCTGCCGCGACGCTCGGCTGCAACCATACGTCTGCTTGCCAGCGACATGGACAGGGTGATCGCGTCCTTCATCCGCGGACAGGCATGGGTGTGTCTGGCGCTCGGTCTGTTCTACGGCATCAGTCTGACTGCGCTCGGGCTCAATTTCGGATTGATCATCGGGCTTGGGGCCGGCGCCTTATCATTCATTCCTTATTTTGGGACGCTTGTGGGATGCCTGACTGCTTTCGGGATCGGCGTCGTTCAGTTCTGGCCGGACTGGGTGATGCTGACGCTGATGGGTCTCATTTTTGTGTCAGGACACCTTTTCGACGGCTACGTCCTGCAGCCGAGGATTGTCGGCGCGTCGGTAGGGCTCCACCCGGTCTGGCTCATGTTTGCGCTTTTTGCCTTCGGCTCGCTGCTTGGCTTTGTCGGTTTGCTGCTGGCTGTTCCGCTCGCAGCCTCGATCGGCGTGCTGATCCGCTTTGCCATCATGCGCTACCGCCAGAGCGATCTTTTCGAGCACGAGACGGCGGCGTGATGGCGTCATCGCAGCTGACGCTTCCCTTTACGCATGATCCGTCATGGCAGCGCAGCGATTTTATCATCGGCGAGGCAAACCGTCTGGCCGTGCAGACGATAGATAGCTGGCCGGATGGCTGGCCGGCACGAATTCTTCTGCTGAGCGGGCCAGCTGGCAGCGGCAAGACGCATCTTGCAGCCATATGGGCGCGGACGGCCAACGCCGTTATCCTTGACGCCGATCATCCCGACCCCTTCGCACTTGATCAATATGGCAGGGGTGCTGCCTTTGTGCTGGAGATGGCGCGCCCGCAGATCGACGAGCAGGCGCTCTTCCATATCCTCAACCGTATCAATGAGCGCCGCCAATGGCTGCTGCTGACGGCGCGCGCGGGCGCGCATGCCTGGGAAGTAACACTTGCTGATCTGCGCTCGCGGCTCACCAGTGCACCAAGTGTTGCCCTCGGCGAGCCCGATGACGCGCTTCTCGAGGCGATTTTGTTCAAGCTTTTTACTGACATGCAGATGGAGGTCGAGGCAGCAACGCTGCGCTTCCTCGTCACCCGCATGGAGCGCACGCCGGCCGCTGCGGGTCGCCTTGCCAAACGGATAGACGAATTGGCGCTGGTCGAGAAGCGGCGTATGGTGACGAAGATGCTCGCATCGCGTGCGCTTGCGGTCGAGAACCGCGATATGGACGAGCGGTGATGCGACTGTCATATTGAGGGGCTAGGGAGGAAAAGCTGCGGATTTGCAGCGGAGCATCCGTAAAGGCCTCGCTATGTCTGATGAAATTGAAAAAGGGCAGGTTAAATCATTGGCAAGGAAGCAGGCACTTGTTCAGGTCGCCCCGGCGCCTGCGCCTACGATTGATGTTGCGGCGCTGATGATCTCGCCTGATCGTTTCGTCAATCGCGAGATTTCGTGGCTCCATTTCAATCAAAGAGTCGTCGAGGAGGCGTCCAATCCGGTCCATCCCGTACTGGAACGGCTGCGCTTCCTGTCGATCTCGGCCAATAATCTCGACGAATTCTTCATGGTGCGTGTTTCAGGGCTCGTGGAGCAGGTCATCGAGGGCATCACGACGCGCAGCCAGGACGGGCTGACCCCATCCGAGCAGCTGCAGAAGATCGGCGAGGCGGCGGGTGAGCTGGCGCGGGCGCAGCAGCGGCGGTGGACAGAATTGCGGGTAGAGCTTGCGCAAGCGGGGATCGTCATCGTCGATTCAGCCAGCCTGTCGGATGAGGACAAGGCGTGGGTCGATCAGCATTTCATCAATCACATTTTTCCAGTCCTGACGCCAATGGCGGTTGATCCGGCCCATCCTTTTCCGTTTATCCCCAATCTTGGCTTTTCGCTCGCCCTGCAACTCAGCCGCATCACCGACGGGCGGGCGATGAACGCGCTGGTGCGTGTGCCGCTCAAGATTGACCGCTTCATCAATCTGCCGACGGTGGCTGGCACGAGTGAATTGCGCTTCCTCTCGCTTGAGCAGACGATCAGCCTGTCGATCGACAAGCTTTTTCCCGGCTATGCCATTAAAGGGCAGGGAGCGTTCCGTATCATCCGCGACAGCGATATCGAGATCGAGGAAGAGGCGGAAGATCTCGTCCGGGTGTTCGAGAGCATGCTGAAGCAGCGCAAGCGCGGCAATGTGATTCGCCTTGAGGTCGAGGCCGCCATGCCGGAGAGCCTTCGCCTGTTCGTCATGGAATCCCTCAAGGTGGCGCCTGAAGTCGTCTTTGATGTTGAAGGGGCGCTGGCGCTCAACGATCTCGCGCAGCTCGTCGGCGTTGATCGGCCCGAGCTTAAATTTGTTCCCTATACGCCACGTTTCCCCGAGCGTATTCGCGATATGGGCGGCGATTGTTTTGCTGCCATCCGCCTCAAGGACATGATCGTCCACCACCCGTATGAGAGTTTCGATGTCGTCGTGCAGTTCCTGCGGCAGGCGGCGGCGGACCCGGATGTCGTGGCAATCAAGCAGACGCTTTACCGCACATCGCGCGATTCCCCCATTGTTCGGGCTTTGGCAGAAGCAGCGGATGCCGGAAAATCGGTGACGGCGCTGGTTGAACTCAAAGCGCGCTTTGATGAAGAGGCCAATATCCGCTGGGCACGCGACCTTGAAAAGGCGGGTGTGCAGGTGGTCTACGGCTTCGTCGATCTGAAAACCCACGGCAAATTGTCGCTGGTGGTGCGCCGCGAGGGGGGCAATCTCGCCACCTATTGCCATATCGGGACTGGAAATTACCACCCGGTGACGGCACGAATCTACACTGACCTGTCGTATTTTACGGCCGACCAGACGATCGGCCATGATGTCACACGGATATTCAATTTCATTACAGGCTACGCCGAGCCGGCTGAACTTGAAAAGATGGCCGTGTCGCCCTCGACGCTGAAGAAGCGCATTCTGGCTCATATCCGCGATGAAATCGCTCACGCCAAAGCAGGCCGGCCGGCGGCGATCTGGGTCAAACTCAACTCGCTGGTTGATCCTGTGGTGATCGATGCGCTCTACGAGGCCGGTCAGGCAGGGGTAAAAGTCGATCTGATCATTCGCGGTATTTGTTGCCTGAGGCCGGGAATTCCCGGGTTTTCCGACAATATCCGCGTGAAATCGATCGTCGGGCGGTTTCTTGAACATGCTCGGATCGTTTGTTTTGGTTCAGGCCACGGGCTGCCGCATCCCAAGGCGTCGGTTTACATCACGTCGGCTGACTGGATGCCGCGCAATCTCGACCGGCGGGTCGAGACCATGGTGCCGATCCTCAATTCCACCGTCCACGAGCAGGTGATGGGCCAGATCATGCTCGCCAATTTCAAAGACAACCAGCATAGCTGGAAACTGTTGCCGGATGGCTCGTCTCAACGTATTGAGGCACCCAAGGGCGAGGAGCCCTTCAACGCCCATCGTTATTTCATGACCAATCCGAGTTTGTCTGGACGTGGCAAGTCTCTCAAACTTTCTTCTCCGCGCAGCCTCGCCCAGCAGCGAACGGGATAAGATATCCGTTGCCGATGGCGGGGTTGCAGATGAATTTGCGCCGGGGCGCTTGCCAAACAGCAAGCCGATTGCGGTTATCGACGTCGGGTCGAATTCGGTCCGTCTTGTCGTCTATGAACGGCTGTCGCGGGCGCTGACGCCGGTTTTCAACGAAAAAGCGATGTGCGGCCTGGGAAAATCCCTCGCAAGCACCGGCAGGCTTGCTGATGAGGCGATCGCCCAGGCGCTGAGGGCGTTGCGCCGTTTCCGCCGCCTGGCTGAGCAGACCGGCGCGGTTGATCTGCAGGTGATTGCGACGGCCGCAGCGCGGGACGCTGAAAACGGCGCTGAATTCCTCACCCAGGCTGAGGCCATCTGCGGTGTGCCGGTCGAGCTGATCTCGGGCGAGCGGGAAGCGCATCTCTCCGCGCTGGGTGTTATTTCGGGGATATGGAAGCCCGACGGCATGGTTGGCGATCTCGGTGGCGGGTCGCTCGAACTCGTCGAGGTGAGCGGCCATGAGGTCAAGCCTGGCTTGAGCCTGCCGCTCGGCGGCCTTCGGCTGCGCGATGCCTCCGGAAAATCGTTGAAGAAGGCCGAGAAGCTGGTGCGCGAGGCGCTGGAGAGTGCCGATCTGCCGACAGAGGAGATGCGGGATTTCTACGCGGTTGGCGGCACGTGGCGGGCACTGGCGCGCATGCACATGATCCAGCGCGGCTATCCGCTCCATGTCATGCATGGCTATGTGGTGTCGGCACGCGACTTCGTTGAATTCGCGCGCAACGTCCAGCGCGCTGACAATGATGTATTGAGCGGCATCGAAGCAGTGGCCAGCGAGCGCCGGCCGCTGCTCTCCTACGGAGCGATGGTCATCGAACAGATTATACGCCGGTTGAAGCCGGAGCGTGTTGTTATGTCAGCGCTCGGCGTTCGCGAGGGGCTGCTTTATGAGCGGCTGTCGGCAGATGTGCGTGCACATGATCCGTTGCTGAGCGCCGCCAGCGAGTTGGGTACGTTGCGCTCGCGGTCGCCGCGCCACGGCGCCGAACTCATGGGGTGGACGGATCAGCTCTTCGCGCTCATCGATCCTGGCGAGGATGATGATGAGCGGCGCTTGCGCCATGCGGCCTGTCTGCTCGCCGATATCGGCTGGCGGGCGCATCCTGATTATCGCGGTGAGCAAAGCATGAGCGTGATTGCGCATGCCGCTTTCATCGGCATTGATCATCCCGGGCGGGCATTTCTCGGACTTTCGGCCTTTTATCGCCATGCGGGCCTGGTGGAGGACCATTTATCGCCGCACATCCGTGAACTGATCGGGTCACGGGCGCTGCAGAGGGCGCGTTTGCTCGGGGCGGCGATGCGGGTTGCCTATCTGATTTCAGCATCGATGCCCGGTATCCTGCCCGATGTGCCGATACGTACAAAAGACGGGTATCTCATTCTCGATCTGCAGCGCAGCGGGCGCGGCGAGCTGGCCTCGGAGCGCGTCTTCAACCGGCTGCGCGCGCTGGCACGGCTATGCGGGCTTCACCCCGAGTGTCTGAGTTAAACGGGCGCCGGCGACCGGCCTGAGGCCAACCGATCAGATTTTGGCGGTGTTGCGCTCGATCACAATGACCCGGTTTCGTTCAACCGCGAGCGCCAGTTCACCGCGCTTGAGTTGTAAGGCGCGTTCGCCAAACAGGTCGCGCCGCCATCCCTCAAGCGCCAGAACGGGGGCCATGTCATCATTGGCCAAGGCCTCCAGGTCATCAACGGTTGCAATAACTTTTGCTGCGACACCAGACTCTTCTGATGTTTTCTTCAACAATACCTTCAGGAGATCGACCAGCGGCTGCGCTGCCTGAACCGGGGCCTTGGGCGTTGGCAGAGATGGCCAGGTTTCAGGCGGTTTCGATATCACCTCGTCGATGATCTTGATCATATCGCTTGCTGCGCGCGAGCGCTCGAAACCCTGCGGCATCCCGCGGATCTGCTGCATGGTGCCCTCGCTCCTCGGCATTCTGGCGGCAAGGTCAAGCAGAAGCTCGTCCTTGATGACGCGCCCGCGCGGCACGTCGCGGATCTGCGCTTCGCGCTCGCGCCAGGCGGCAAGCGCCATCAGCACGGCAAATTCTTTTGGGGATTTGGGGCGTGCCTTGAGCCGGACCCAGGCGCGATCAGGGTCGAGATCATAGGTGCCGGGCGCCGTCAGAACTGCCATTTCACTGGATACCCAGTCGGCGCGCGCCCGCTTGTCGAGATGCTCCATGATCTTCGGGTAAAGCGCGTGCAGATGGACCACGTCGGCAGCCGCGTAATCACGCTGCGCGTCGCTCAGCGGACGGCGTGCCCAATCGGTGAAGCGATGTGATTTATCGATTTTGGCGCCAACGAGGCGCTGCGCCAGCTGATCATAGGCAATCTGGTCGCCAAAACCCAGCACCATTGCTGCGATCTGGGTGTCGACGACAGGGGTCGGCATGACGCGGGCGCGATGCCAGATGATTTCGATGTCCTGGCGCGCGGCGTGGAAGACCTTGATGACGTTACGATTGACCATCAACTCGAAGAAGGGTGTCAGATCGATATCGTCGGCGAGGCTGTCGATCAGCGCGATCTCCTTGGCGCCGGCGATCTGGATGAGGCAGAGCTTCGACCAATAAGTGGTCTCGCGCATGAATTCCGTGTCGACCGCAATGAAGGGTTCTTTGGCAAAGCGATCGCACAGGGCGGCAAGCGACTCAGTCGTGGTGATCCAGTTCATGCGCCAGCATAATGTGTTGGCACCCCGGCGCAAAAGCCTGTTTGCGGCGTGGTGATGTGGCAACACGCATTGTTTGGCTCATGCCTTGACGAAGAGCCGCACGCATGCCCTTGTGCGCGCCGTTTCGGAGGCTCTCATGCACGCTTATCGCTCGCACACCTGTGGCGCCCTGCGCCCGACGGATATCGGCGCTCCCACGCGCCTGTCAGGCTGGGTGCATCGCGTCCGTGACCATGGCGGGGTGCTCTTCATCGATCTGCGTGACCATTATGGCATGACGCAGATTGTGTGCGATTCCGATTCGAAAGGGTTTTCTGCGGCTAATCTGCTGCGGGCCGAATGGGTGGCGCGCATTGACGGGCGGGTGCGGGCGCGTCCTCCTGGCACCGAAAACAACGAATTGCCCACCGGCGCCATCGAGGTCTACGCCGATGATATCACCGTGCTGTCACAATCGGAAGAATTGCCGGTGCCGGTATTCGGTGATCTCGATTATCCCGAGGATACGCGCCTCAAATTCCGCTTTCTCGATCTGCGCCGCGAGAAGCTCCATAAAAACATCATGACGCGCGTGGCCGTTGTCGATTCCATGCGCCAGCGCATGAAGGCCGCCGGCTTCAATGAATTCGCAACGCCGATCCTGACCGCCTCCTCGCCCGAAGGGGCGCGAGACTTTCTGGTGCCCAGCCGCATCCATGCCGGCAAGTTCTACGCTCTGCCGCAGGCCCCGCAGCAATATAAGCAATTGATGATGATGGCGGGGTTTGATCGCTATTTCCAGATCGCGCCGTGTTTTCGCGACGAGGACCCGCGCGCGGATCGGCTGCCCGGCGAATTCTATCAGCTCGATGTCGAGATGAGCTTTGTCGAGCAGGAGGACGTGTTTGCGGCGATGGAGCCGGTCATTCGCGGCGTTTTCGAGGAATTCGCAGAGGGCAGGCCGGTGACACCGTCGCCCTGGCCGCGCATTCCCTATGCCGAATCCATTGCAAAATACGGGTCCGACAAGCCCGATCTGCGCAACCCGATCGTGATGCAGGATGTGTCCGAGCATTTCCGCGGATCAAACTTCAAGGTCTTCGCGCGCATGCTTGAAGAGCCGAAAAACCGTGTCTGGGCCATTCCGGCCAAGGGCGGTGGCAGCCGCGCCGTGTGCGACCGCATGAATTCATGGGCGCAGGGCGAGGGTCAGCCGGGGCTGGGGTATGTGTTCTGGAAGGAAGGCGCCGGGTCCGGCCCCATCGCCAACAATATCGGCCCGGAACGGACGGAAGCCATCCGCGCGCAGCTTGGTCTTGCCGATGGCGATGCCGCCTTCTTCGTCGCGGGTGACCCCGAAAAGTTCTACAAATTCGCAGGAAGCGCCCGCACCAAGGTGGGCGAAGACCTTGGCCTCACCGACAAGAACCGCTTCGCATTTGCCTGGATCGTCGATTTCCCGATGTTCGAGTGGAACGAGGAGGAAAAGAAGGTCGATTTCTCGCATAACCCGTTCTCGATGCCGCAGGGCGGGCTTGAGGCGCTCAAAACGCTGGACCCGGTGACGATCAAGGCGTTCCAGTACGATATCGCCTGCAACGGGTTTGAACTGGCCTCGGGCGGCATCCGCAACCATAAGCCCGAGTCGATGGTGAAGGCCTTCGAGATCGCGGGCTATGGCGAGGAGACGGTGGTAGAACGCTTCGGCGGCATGTACCGTGCCTTCCAATACGGCGCGCCGCCGCATGGCGGCATGGCAGCCGGTGTTGACCGTATCGTCATGCTGCTCTGCGACGCGCAGAATTTGCGCGAAGTCGCGCTCTTCCCGATGAACCAGAGAGCGGAAGATTTGCTGATGGGCGCACCGTCCGAGGCAACGCCCAAGCAATTGCGCGAGCTACATATCAGGCTCAATCTGCCGCACGATTGATGATGGCCGGTATCGGTTGTCAGCGTGTTTTTGCAGCGCTGTCACGCAGCGCAAAATAACCGCCGCAACCCTGCTTCCAGTCGCGAGCCGTACCAATATCGATATGCACCAGATTCGGGTGGCAATACTGGCCGACCCCGCCCATGCCCGGTATCTGCCGGGCCACCTTTGCCAACTCGCCGGCCGAGACGCCCGGTATCATCAGATCAGCTGCCTGACAGCGGCGGTGGAGGGAGCCGCGGCGTCCGCGGTCGCGCAAACCTGAGGTGATCAGCGGTTTTTGGCCATAGCGCTGCTCGATGCGATGGATGAGATCGACCAGAGGCGGGGGAAAGCAGGAGGCTTCCACGCTTTCCTGCTGCAATGCGTAGGGAATGCCAAAAGGCGTTTTGAGAGTGATGGCGGGCGGGATGGGTGTTGTCGGAGCGGCCTGCAAGGGCGGGATGGCGCGCGTAACCGGTGGTTCGGGCGACAGGGACGCCAGGTGGATATTGCTTGCCCGCGGGTCGATGAGCACATAATTCTGGTTTTCGCCCCGCAGGTTCTCGTTCAGTTCCTCCCGAGGACGCGGAGCGACAGGCGGCGCGGCAGACAAAGGCGCCAGAGAGAGGGCTTGTCTGATGCCCGCCGGGTCAGCGGATTTGTCGTTTGCGGCAGGCGCGGGCTGCACTGCCAAAGGTGGCGCTGCTGTGAGGCTTGATTGCGGGCTTGCAGCGGCAATACGCGGGCGCGGCAGAGGGCGAGGCACGATTGCCGGAACGGCCTCCTCCTCATCGTCTTCCTCCTCGTCATCCTCGCCGGTTGTCGCGGGCACCGTGGTGAAGGGCGCTGACGCGGCGGGGTTTTGCGGGGCGGGCGACGTGACACCGGTCGCCGGCGTGACGGCGCTATCGATGGCGGCAAAAGGTGCAGGTTCACGCCGTCGCTCGTCAGCCGGCGCATAGGCCAATATGATTGGCGCGAGGGAGGCGGTCGCCTTGCCGGACTTAACCCATTCACCGGGCGAGGCGAGCCGCATCCGCCCGTTCCACACGGCGTCAACGGAAGGGCGGCCGACGGCGCGCAGGAAGGCGGCGTCTTCCTCATTTTTCTGAACGCTCCCGCCCGCAGCGGCACTCACGGCGCTCGATTGGTCATAAGGTGACGTGATGGCGGATAATGCACGGTCTGTCGGGGCGAGGGGCTGCTCGCCGACAAGAAGCAAGGGTGCCGCAAAAAAGGCCGCTGCCATGGCGCCTGCACCAAGGAGCCACAAGCCCAAACGTCCGGCGACCGACACGGATGTCACTGCTGTCACGCAATCCCCTGCATTGAATTTCGCTCTGTTCCCGAAGGCTCGCGAGCGATCCGATATCAATACCCCCACGCAGTTTTGCATATGGCGGATGTAAGGCCAATCTGTGGCATCAAACCAGTCGCCTGGTCATCGTCGCGGCGGCAATTGGTTGGGATCGAAGGGAACGCCTGGCTGGATTACGGGAGCGCGAGGACGTGCCGGCTGCGATGGTGGAATCGGGTTCTGGGGCGCGGGTTGGCTCTCCGCCGGACCAGCGAGCGGTGAGCCAGGCGGCTGACCGATCGGCACCTGGCGACGTGGTGTCGGTGGCGCGCCTGGAGATGGCAGGGCAGCCGGCGAGGCGGATGGCTCGACATCACCCTGATAGCCGGGTTGTACGCCGGGCGCCGGCAGCGCAATCGCCGTTCCCTTGCAGTCGGTCAGCCAGACATCGTAAATTGCATGCTCGACCGCGTTGAGCCCCGGGCTGGCAGCAAACATCCAGCCATTGAAGATGCGTTTGACTTCATTTTTGAGGGTGATTTCCTCGACCTCGACGAAACCGGTCGTCTGCGGCTGATCGGTGACAGCACGGGTGAAGCAGGCGCGTGGCGTTACCTGAAGCGCGCCGAACTGGACGGTTTCGTTGAGCTTCACCTCGAATTTGATGATGCGCCCCGTAATCTTGTCGAGACCGGCGAATTCGGCAATCGGGTTTTCGACGCGATTCTGGGCCAATGCGGAAACGCTGGTTGCCATCATCAGTAGACAGCCTCGCAACAGTGCGTTCATGGCCTGCAGATCCCTGTGGCGGACGCCCGATGACGCCCCGTGGTCGGCGCTTGTGGCAGCCAGCGATTAACACAAGCATTGCGGCTAGCAAAAGGCTCAAACTGGCTCATTGTTTGGGATGGTTGGCATGCGAGGCGCTTCCTGCCCCGATGGAACGCACCGCGAATTCGACTTCGAGCCGGCCGGCTTGTTCAAACACCAGCGTCGCCTTGCGCTTCTGGCCTTCCGTCAGGCCGCGCTCCAGCTGCATCAGCATGAGATGATAGCCACCGGGCTTCAAGTCAACCGTAGCGCCGGCGGGAATAAGCAGCCCCGGTTCCAGACGGCGCATCCGGGCAATCCCGTTTTCCTCGGTTGATTCGTGGATCTCCACGTGGCCAGCACCGTCAAAATCCGCAGCGATAAGGCGGTCTGGTTGTTGTCCCCGGTTGGCGATCCGCAGATAGGCGCCGGCCACCGGCGCATTGGGCACGGTGGCGCGCGACCAGGGCGATGAGATTGTCAGTGAACCCAGCTGGTAGGATTGCTCGCCGGCAACGAGCGGGGTGCCCAAGCCGTGCTGATGTTGGGCGAGCGCGGCGCCGGGCGTTGCCAGAACCAGCAGCGCCAATATCGATATCACCGCAAAGCTGACGTTGCGCTGGATTGCGAGCGCTGGCGACATTTTTAAAAGATCCTTATGCAAACCGCGCCACGCAATCTTGTGGCGTCTGTGACAGCAGGCGGGGAACCGTGGCGCTATTTGGGTTCCGGCGACCAGGCGCTGTAATCGCCGGGTGCTTTCGGGCGCTCGCCGCTGGCCAGAATCGACCCCGAAGGGCGGTAGGCCATGGCCGTGCCGGTCTGATTGGGCAGATGCGGCTTTTCCCATTCCCTGGCTTCATAGCTGGCTGAGGGTGGTTCATCGACCGTATGGGTCATCCATGCATGCCAGGCCGGCGGCACCTTCGAGCCTTCGGCAGCACCTTGATATGTGACCCAGCGCCGCTCGCCCTGTCCGGCATAGAGTTCGCCGGCGCGATAATAGGTGTTGCCGAAATCGTCCTGGCCGACAATTTCAGCGCCCGCCTTCCACAAGGTGAAGCGCGTGCCGATGGTATTGCCGGTCCACCAGGCGAAGAGTTCTGTAAACATGCCCATGCGCGGCTCTCCGAAATGCCAAACCCCGCTTTAGACGCGGTAAGCCGGCCCTGTCCAGAGCGGGTGGCAATAAACTTTCATCAGATCGGCATTCAGCGCTCGGACATAAGGTCGACGACAGGCGGCCTTACGGGCTGGATTGACGAGGGGTTTACGCTTGCCACCGGTGATGGCGGTCGGGAACGGGCCGCGATGGAGCGGGATGCGCCTTAGCCGCCCCAGATATCCTTCCAGCGCGAGAGGCCTGAGCCGGCGGGCTGGCGCTTCGATGTTTTCAATTCGATCTTTTCGCGCGACACCTGGCGGGCAGCGCGAGCGCGCGCCTCGTTTTCGCCCGCAACCTTGGCGCGCTGGCGCAGCAGGCGATCAAGGGTCGGTGAGCGTTCGAGGCCTTTGATGATCTTTGCCTTGTCGGCCTGGTCGAGAGGGGTGATCTTCTGTTTCGCTGCGGGGGCGGCCTGATCCACTTCCGCTTCCTCGGGGTCAGGCTTAGCCTGTGATGCTTGCTCGGAGGAGCGCATCTGCTGGATGATCGAGGGCAGGCGATCCTTGGCGCGCTGGGCGTCGAGAGCGGTGTTCACGCCGTCAATCACATACTGACTGTCGAGGGCGACCAGCGCGCGATCATCGCGGGCGATCCATTCGATCCGCTGGCGTAATATGGCCGGCGACAGCGGTTTGACGAGAACCGCATGGGCGCCGACGCGCAAGGCACCTTCGACGGCCGAGCGTGTGGCACTACCGGTAATAACGATGATGGGAACGGCACAGAGCGGCGCCATCGATTGGTGGCGCATGATCTTGATCAGGCCGTGGCCGGACATGTGCTCCATCTTCCACTCGCACAAAACGAGATTGGGTGGCTCGACGATCATGTCGCGCAAGGCAGCAACGGCCGAATCGTAGACCCGCAAGCGCTTGGGCCGCATCTGCTGGATCATGGAGCGCAGAATCGTCTGCATCGTGCGCGAGGGATCAACGACAACGATATTCATCTGCTCCACGGCAAGGCCGAGCGCGGCATTGGCAAGCAGGGAATTGTCGTCCCTTGCCGCGTCATTGACAGGCGGGGCGGCGTCGAATGGCGTGTTTTCTGTGTCGAACATGGCGTGACATTAAACACAGAGGTTTTCACCAAGACTTTCATATTTTGCTCGAATTTTAGCGATCGCGAAGACCCGAGCCGGTGACCGGGTCCAATCATGACGATTTTATGGCAATGGGGACTAGCCGTCGTTAAGCGACTCACGGCATGATGGAAGAAGAGATTGGAAGCTGCGTGTCACAACCCCGTGAGCCCCTTCGTCTATACCATTGGTAGGGTCTTGTTAACGATTTCACACTACATCTTGTGTTGTCCGACGAATTGAGTGAAACTCCTGATTCTGAGGAACAGCCGATCCAACAAGCGTCACACCGCACTGTATGAATAGTGGGGATGACGGGAGTGGCGGCGAAATTCAGGCGTTGCGGAGCCAATTCCGCCACGAAAAATGTCTAAAATGAAGCAACGACGCTGTCAGGGGTCGGTAGCACCTGTCATGGGGCTATCTGTGCCTAAGGGGAATTAAGAATGCGCATTGAACGCCAATTCACCAAGAGCAATGTTCCGGTTTACGATCTGCTCGATTTTCGTACGACCGTTTCCGAAATCCGCAACCCTGACGGCTCGGTGGTGTTTCGGCAGGATAATCTCGAGGTTCCCTCGAGTTGGTCGCAGGTGGCTGCTGACATTCTGGCGCAGAAATATTTCCGCAAGGCCGGTGTTGCCGTTGCCTTGAAGAAGGTCGAGGAGGAGCGCGTCCCCTCATGGTTGTGGCGCTCGGTGCCAGATGAGGAGGCGCTGGCCAAGCTGCCTGAGAATGAGCGCTATGGCAGCGAACATTCAGCCAAGCAGGTCTGTGACCGGCTTTCGGGCACCTGGACCTATTGGGGTTGGAAGGGCGGTTATTTCGACAGCGAGGACGATGCGCGCGCCTTCTTTGACGAGATGCGCTATATGCTGGCCGCCCAGCTTGCCGCACCCAACTCACCGCAATGGTTCAACACCGGACTGCATTGGGCCTATGGCATCGATGGGCCGGGGCAGGGACATTATTACGTCGATTTCCAGACGGGTGAACTCACCAAGTCGCGTTCAGCCTACGAGCATCCGCAGCCTCATGCCTGTTTCATCCAGTCGGTTGCCGATGATCTGGTGAATGAAGGCGGCATCATGGATCTGTGGGTGCGCGAAGCGCGCCTGTTCAAATACGGCTCCGGTACCGGTTCCAATTTCTCGGCGCTGCGCGGTGATGGCGAGAAACTGTCGGGCGGGGGGCGCTCATCGGGCCTCATGTCCTTCCTCAAGATCGGGGATCGGGCGGCGGGCGCCATCAAGTCGGGTGGCACGACGAGGCGCGCCGCCAAGATGGTGGTGGTGGATGCCGATCACCCCGATATTGTCGAGTACATCAACTGGAAGGTGCGCGAGGAGCAGAAAGTGGCCTCGCTCGTCACCGGTTCGAAGATCAACGCCAAGCATCTCAAGGCCATCATGAAGGCCTGCATCAATTGCGACGGACCGGGGGATTCGTGCTTCGATCCGGAGATGAATCCGGCGCTGAAGCGCGAGATCAAGGCTGCCAAAAAGGCGATGGTGGCGGAAAACTATATCCGCCGTGTGATCGAGTTTGCCCGTCAGGGCTACAAGGACATCGATTTCGACATTTACGATACGGATTGGGATTCGGAAGCTTATCTCACGGTTGCGGGACAGAATTCCAATAATTCCGTGCGTGTCACCGACGACTTCCTGCGCGCGGTCGAAACAGATGGCGACTGGGCCCTCAAATGGCGCGCTAATGGCAAGGCCAAGAAGACCCTGAAGGCACGTGAATTGTGGGAGACGATCGGCCACGCCGCCTGGGCATCGGCTGATCCCGGCCTTCAGTATCACACGACGATCAATGACTGGCATACCTGCCCCGCATCGGGCGAGATCCGCGCCTCCAATCCGTGCTCGGAATATATGTTCCTTGATGACACGGCGTGCAATCTGGCGTCGTTGAACCTTTTGGGCTTCAGGGGTGGCGATGGCCGTTTTGACATCGCATCCTATGAGCATGCCTGCCGGTTGTGGACAATTGTCCTCGAAATTTCCGTGCTGATGGCGCAATTCCCGTCACGCGAAATTGCCAGGCTCTCCTATGAATACCGAACCCTGGGGCTCGGCTTTGCTAATATCGGCGGCCTGCTGATGTCATCTGGAATTGCCTATGACAGCCCTGAGGGCCGCTCGATCTGCGGCGCCCTGTCAGCGATCATGACCGGCATTTCCTACGCGACGTCGGCTGAAATGGCGAAGGAGCTGGGGCCGTTCCCGCATTTTGCGCCCAATCGCGAACATATGCTGCGCGTCATGCGCAACCATCGTCGCGCCGCCTATGGCGCGGTGACGGGCTATGAGGGCCTGCAGACGCCGCCGGTCGCCCTTGACCATGTCAATTGCCCCGACAGCCGTCTCATCGACCATGCCCGGCAGGCCTGGGACCGGGTGCTCGACCTTGGTGAACAGCACGGTTTCCGCAACGCCCAATCAACCGTGGTAGCGCCGACCGGAACGATCGGCCTGGTCATGGATTGCGATACGACCGGCATCGAGCCGGATTTCGCGCTGGTGAAATTCAAAAAACTGGCCGGTGGCGGTTATTTCAAGATCATCAACCGGGCCGTACCGCAGGCGCTGATCACGCTTGGCTATAATGAGGAGCAGGTCACCCGGATCATCGCCTATGCCGTGGGACATGGCAGCCTCAAGGACGCGCCCGGCATCGACCAGGCGTCGTTGCGTGCCAAGGGCTTCACCGACAAGGAGTTGGCCGCGGTCGAGAATGCGCTGGGTGCTGCCTTCGATATCAAATTCGTTTTCAACCGCTGGACGCTGGGGGATGATTTCCTTACGCAAACGCTGGGCCTCAGCGATGATCAACTCGCCAATCCGGTGTTTGACCTCTTGGCCCATCTTGGCTTTGGCAAGCGCCAGATCGAGCTTGCCAACATCCATGTCTGCGGAGCGATGACGCTTGAGGGCGCGCCGCATCTGCGGGTCGAGCATTACCCGGTGTTCGACTGCGCCAATCCGTGCGGGCGTCTGGGCAAGCGTTATCTCTCGGTCGACAGCCACATCCGTATGATGGCGGCCTCCCAGCCCTTCATTTCAGGTGCCATCTCCAAGACCATCAATATGGCGACTGATGCGACCGTCGAGGATTGCAAGAACGCCTACATGCTGTCGTGGAAGCTGGCGCTCAAGGCGAACGCCCTTTATCGCGACGGCTCCAAACTGTCGCAACCCTTGTCGTCATCGCTGATTGCGGATGAAGACGAGGAAGACGATCTCCAGGAGACGTTATCGTCCGCCCAGCCGGCGGCAGCACGCGCCGCCGCGCTTTCGGAAAAAGTGGTCGAGCGCATCATCGAGCGTCACATCCGCATGCGTGAGCGTCTGCCGGACCGGCGCAAGGGCTATACGCAGAAAGCCATCGTCGGTGGCCACAAGGTCTATCTGCGCACCGGCGAATATGAAGACGGGCGTATCGGTGAAATTTTCATCGACATGCACAAGGAAGGTGCTGCCTTCCGCTCGCTGATGAATAATTTCGCCATCGCCATCTCGCTTGGTCTGCAATATGGCGTGCCGCTTGAGGAATATGTCGATGCGTTCACCTTCACCCGTTTTGAGCCGGCGGGTCTGGTGCAGGGCAATGACATGATCAAGAACGCCACGTCGATCCTCGACTATGTGTTCCGCGAACTGGCGGTATCCTATGTGGGGCGCACTGATCTCGCCCATGTCGTGCCGGAAGATTTGCAACCCGACACCATCGGTGGCGGTGTCAGCCAGGGGCGCAGCGATCAGCCGGTGACGGCGAAGTCGATGGTCTCCAACGGGCTCACGCGTGGCAAGATCACCAACCAGCTGGTGGTAGTGCCGGGCGGGCAGGGGGGTGGCAGCGTCACGGCGCTCAAGGCGTCCTCGGCGGTGCGTCCCTCCTCCGGGCAGGCGGCGACAGCGTTGAAGGCCGACATCTTTTCCTTTGCCGATGAACGTGAAGCCGAGCAACGCTATGAGGAAATTACCGAGCGGACCGCCCCTCGTGCCGAAGCGCTGCCCGCAAAAACCGCGCCTGCGGGCGCGCGCGCGACACAGGCTGAACTCAGTCAGAAGATCGCTGCTGCCCGCATTCGCGGCTATGAGGGCGAGAGCTGTCCGGAATGCGCCAATTTCACGCTTGTTAGAAACGGCACCTGCCTGAAATGCGACACGTGCGGCGGTACAACCGGCTGTTCTTGACACTGCACGGCTCTGCAACGGGACGGGAAGGGGCGGATTTTCCGCCTCTTTCCCTTTGAGCCTGCGAGGTGCTTGAATGCGTCGCCGTTTCTTGGCAGCCTCCCGCCATGCCCGTCAAAGCTCCGATTACCACACTTGATTATGAACTGGCTGAAGAGCAGGCCGGTACGCTTGGCCGGCTGGGTCGGGAGCTTGTTCAGGCTCTCGCGGCATTACGGCAGGAAGCAGATGGAGATCTCAAGGCTCGCCAACGTTTGACGGACAGGGCGGGGGAGATCCTGTGGATGTTTCTTATCCAGCGCGAGGCGATAGGTCTGCGTGACGAGCGAGCCGTCTTCCGCGCTTACAGTGTGCCAGCGGCGGTGATTGCCAGAATGGGCGTCATGCCTTGCGTACAGAACATCACATATGCGGCCAACATTGCTTAAACCTTGCCTTAACCGGCTTCAGGCACGATCCGGCGTGAATTTGCAGCCCTAGAGCATGACGTTTTTAGA
>FSSH01005358.1_pt1 | contig 31785 bp, 28 predicted proteins | sample 1166101 | NCBI WGS metagenome assembly FSSH01 (sample SAMEA32972668, study PRJEB13176) | freshwater metagenome | biome: Drinking water system; feature: Biomass in drinking water that filtered by 0.45 um membrane; material: drinking water | place: USA | collected 2012-12-20 | depth 0 m
CTGCCGAAATCATCGCGCAGGCAAAGGGCGAGAAGGTTATCGTCTTCAAAAAGCGCCGCCGGCAGAACTCCCGCCGCAAGCGGGGCCACCGCCAGGACCTGACGATCCTGCGCATTTCAGAAATTCTGACCAACGGCGCCAAGCCCTCGGGCGTCAAGGCCGCCGCGAAAAAGCCGGCCGCGAAGAAAGCCGCTTCGTTCACGGACGATGTGTCGCTGATCGGCGGCGTCGGCCCGGTGCTCAAGAAGAAACTCGCCGAGTACGGCGTCGCCTCGCTTAAGGAAATCGCCGCGATGTCGGCCGCCGACGTCGCGAAGATGGATGAAGCCCTCGACCTCAAGGGCCGCGCGGGACGCGACGAATGGGTCGAGCAGGCGAAGGAACTCGTCGCCGGCAAACCGCCGCGCGCGAAAACCGACCGCGCCCGCGCGGACGACGAACAGGAATAAGGGAGCCCGATCATGGCGCACAAAAAAGCAGGCGGCTCGTCGAAGAACGGCCGCGACTCCGAATCGAAGCGTCTCGGCGTGAAGAAGTTCGGCGGCGAAAACGTCATCGCCGGGAACATCATCGTCCGCCAGCGCGGCACGAAATATCACCCGGGGCCGAATGTCGGCATGGGCCGCGACCACACGCTCTACGCGCTCTCCGACGGCAAGGTCGAATTCGCGATCAAGGCGCGCGGCCGGCAATATGCGATGGTCGTCGCAAAGAGCTGATCCGGCCTTTCCTTGCAGGGATGAAAAACCGGGCCGCGAGCCCGGTTTTTTTGTGCGCGCCGCCCCTTCCCCCGGAAGCGGCGAAAGCAGCGCCTTCAGCGCTTCCCAAAGGTCTCGCCGAAGAAGTCGCCCTTGTTCCACGCCGGCGCCGTCTCCGCGTCGGCGAGGTCGCGGGCGATGCGGTAGTTAAGCTCGGTGAAGCGCGCGCCCTGATCGTAGCGGATGGGCAATGAAACATCGTCGCTCGGCGCGTGGTAATGCGTCGCGAGGAAATTGCGGAAGATATCGCCGCCGCCGTTTTCAAAGCCGGTGATGAGGAAGACCGACGGCACGCCCTGTTTCACGAAGCTGTAATGGTCGGAGCGCGTGAAGATGCCCTCCTCCGGGATCGGGTCGGGCGACAGCTTGAGGCCCATCGACGCGGCCGCCTGCGCGACGACGGGGCCGATCGACGAGCGTTCGGCGCCGAAGGCGACAACGTCCGTAAACGGATAAAGCAGCACCGGCATGTCAAGGTTGACGTTGGCGACGACGCGCTTGTTCCCGAAGGCCGAATAGCGCGCCAGGTAATCGGAGCCGAGAAGCCCCTTTTCCTCCGCCGTGACCGCGGCGAAAGCGATCGTCCGGCGGGGCGCCTTGCGGGCGCGGCGGAACATGGTCGCGGCCTCGATCAGCACGGCGACGCCGGCGGCGTTGTCCATCGCGCCGTTGTTGATGACGTCCTCGCCGGGCTTGCCGCCATCGTCGACGCCGATATGGTCGAGATGCGCGGTGAGAAGGACGATCTCGTCCTTAAGCGCCGGGTCGGCGCCCTCGATGACGCCGATGATGTTGTCGCTTCTGATTTCGCTGAACTTCATCGCCCCGGAAAGGCGCGCGCTCTTTTTCAGCGCGAAACCCTTTGGCGCTCCCGACGCCGCCTCAAGGGTGCGAAGAGCGAAATAGTCGAGCGCTTCGCCCGCAAACAGTTTCTGCGCGCCCGACTCGCTCATGAACGCCGTCGCCCGGACGGTCGGCCCGGGGGCGCCCGCCTGCCCGTCCGGCCCGAGAACGGTCGTCGCCGGCGCGGCGGCGAACCTCGCCGCGGCGGACCAGGGAAAGCGCGCCGATTGGCTCTGGATGCTGATGAGCCCGATCGCGCCGCGCGCGGCTGCGGTTTTCAGCTTTGTTTCGGCGTTGTTGAAATGCGCGGCGATCTCGGTCGAAAAGCCGCGGGGCGCGCCGCTGAACACGACGACAATCTTGCCCGCAACGTCGAGACCGGCGTAATCATCATAATTCTCCGACGGCGCCCTGACGCCGTAGCCGGCGTAAACGAGCGCGCCAGACGCTTCGTAAGAAGCCTCAGCGAACGACCGGCCGGCGATGTAGTCGGTGAGATGCGCAAGCGTCTCAGACCCGCCGCTTCCGCTGAGCGTGAACTCTGCCGCCTCAAGATCGCGCACCGCCGTCCGCAACCGCGCCGTCTGGCGCCAGCCGCCGTCAACGCCCGGCGAAAGGCCCGCCGCTTTGAACTCCGCCGCCACATAGGCCGCGGCGGCGTCATAGCCCGGCGTTCCCGCTTCGCGGCCTGCCCGCGCATCGTCCGCGAGCCAGGCGATGTCTGCCTTGAGCCGCGAGGCCGCGCCGCGATTGTCGACCGCCGGCGCGCCCGTCGCGCCGCCAACCGCCAGCGCCGCGAGCAGCGCGGAAAAAATCACCCGCCGGAAAGTCATGAACGCCCCGCCAAACACCCCTGTCCAGTGGGCCCCGAACAAACCGCCCGCGTCAAGTGAGCCGGGCGAAAAACCGCCCGGCGGCACATCGAATGCCCGGCGCGCCTGACAAATGTCTCGCCGCCGGCGCGGCCGCGGCAAGACATTCGACGCCGCACGCCCTTCGCGGGGCGCTGGGCCTGGCGACTGGCGCGCGGCAAACGGCTGGACATGCGAAATTGCAGATTGAGGCGCCCCTTCATCGCATTGCGCGCTAAGCTCCGCCCCCGGCGGCGCCTGCCGCCGCCATGCCGGAGTTTCCGCCGATGCGCCGTTCCGCTCTGTTTCTGATCGTCGCCGCGCTTTCGGCAAGCGGCGCTTCAGCGGACGACCCGCCGCGCCGGCATGAACTGCAGCTCGGCGTCGGCCTTGCCGCGCCCTACAATCTTGAAGAGCCGTTTTTGAACCTCGCGCAGACGCGCGCCGCGGGATGGGAGTTCGACAGCGCGGGCGGACGGGTGAGAACGCCCGAAGCCCTCGACGGCGGCTATCTCGATCCCGCAACGTGGATGCCGACGCAAAAAGCGGGCGCGATGAAAATGGGCGCAGTCGGGCAGTTTTTTTCCGGTGCTGACGGGCTCGGCGCGTTTCACGCCGATCAATGGGTGATCGACTGGAAGGGCGAGGCTTACGGCTTCATGCAGCGCTGGGAGGGAAAGGGCCGGCCGCTGCGCGATGACAACAGCGTCACCTACGACCTCACCGCCACGACATTTTCCAACGGATCGCTCCGCTTCTCGCGCATCGGCGAAGGGCTCTCCGATATCCGCCTCTACCGCAAGAAGTACGCGGCGCGCCTGGAGCAGGACGAGGTCTGGAATCCTGTCTTTCTCGATTACGCGCGCCGATACGACGTCATCCGCACCATGGATGTTCAGGCCACGAACAATAGCCAGGTGCGCCGCTTCGATCAGATCGCCACGATGACGGAGCCCTGGGGCCAGCGCTCGGGCGCGCAGTGGCCGGAACCGCCGTTTTTCGGCGCGCCCTATGAGATCTTGTTTGATCTAGGGGTCCGCACCGGAGCGAAGATCTGGGTCACCGCGCCGCCGCAGCTCGGCGCGCCGATCAGCTGGGCGGACCCGTCCTTGCGCCGCAAGGACAAGCCAGAACGCCTCGATGGCGCGCGCTTCACCGAAACAACGACGAGGCACGCGAAGAAAACACTTGAGAGCGAGGAATGGGATGTCTTCGCGACCGAGTTCGCCAAACGGCTCGCGGCGTCGGGCTATCCGCTGGAGCGCACGCTCTATGTCGAGCTTGGCAACGAAATGTGGAACAACGCCGGCGGATTTTTTGTCTCGACCGCTTATGCGCGCGGCGTCGCCAAGGCGTTCGACCCGAAATGGCGCGACGGGCACGGCTACGGCGTCTTGTCTGCGCGCCTCGTGCTCGCGATGGAACGGGCATTCGCCGCGCAGAAAATCCGTCCCCGGATTATCTACGTCCTCGGCACGCACACCGCCAATCCGACGCGCACGCGCGACGCGCTGGCGGGGTTCGCCGCCTATATCGAAATGAAGGGCGAAGACCCCAAGCCTTATCTCGCGAAGACGGGCGTCGCGGTGACCAATTATTTCGGCAAATTCTCCGACCTGACCGCCCTCCTCTTCGGCGAAGTTCCCGAAGGCGAGGTCGCAAGCCGCTGGATCGCCGCCGTCAGGGACGATCCCGAAGGCGTCGCGGCGAAAATCACCGCCCACATCACCAAGGGCCCCGCGAGCGCGAAGGCGACCGCGGCCTGGCTTGTCGACTATTGGGGCCGTCACCAGAAGATCGCGACCGAGGCCGGGTCGTCCTTCATCGGCGCTTATGAGGGCGGCAGCCATTTGAACCTGCCGGCCGAGCTTGCGCAGTCCCCCGCGTTCATGGCGTTCTGGCGGGACTACCACTGGGGCGAGGAAGGCGCGGGCGTCGCGCGCGTGGTGAACCAACGGCTGATCGAGGCCTTTCCAGGCGTGATGATCGCCAATTACCTCAGCATCGGCCGGCTCAACGGCGCGGCCCCCTGGAATGACGGGCATTATTCGGCGCCGACCCCGATGATGCGGATGTGGGACGAATTCGGGCGGAAGACCCCCTGAACGCCGTGAACGCCCTTGCCGCCTGTGGCTTTTGAGCGATTTGCCCGCCCCCGGCGATAGGGTTAAAGTCCGGACTTCGTGGTTCCGGGGGACTATATGGCAGCGTCCATTCTCGTATCGCTTGCGGCCGCCGCTGCGGCGGTCGGCGCGCTCGTCGCGCCCGCAGCGGCGCAAGGCCAGTTCCACGAAAACGGCGTCGGTCCCGACCCCGACCAAGACACCAATCCCGCGACCCGCACCTTCGCGCTTGCCAGCATTGGCGCGCAAGACGCGCGCCTTGATCCCCTGTTCCGGGTGATCTCGTTCGAACCGCCGCCAGGACGCCACGCGGAGAAAATCGGCGAGCAATATGCCGAGCGTTTCGGCGTCAGCTTCAGCAAGGGCCTGAAGCGGCAAATCTGCGAAGAAGGCCAGCGCTATTTCCGCTACGACACCTTCTGCGCCTACATCTCCCCGCCGTCGGGCGCGTATGCCGCGCATTATCGCACCGACCGCCGCGATCCACTGGAAGTCTCGTTCAAGACGCCGGTTTGCGCCGCCGCATTGTCGATCTATCCGATCGGCGGGCGCGAAGGCGAACGCTTCGAGGCGACACTGACGCCCTATGCCGGCGACCGCAAACTGAAGCCCGCCAAAGTGCGCTTCGCCTGGACGCAGGATACGTTCCGCTGGCGGACGATGGTCGGCGGATTCTTTCTCGATCAGTCCGCGGACCGCGTCGAGATCATGATCACCAGCGACGATTCAAGCGCCGCGAAATCCGACATCGTGCAGTTCCTGATCGACGATTTCGGAACGATTGAAAAAGACTGTGAAAAAGCGCTCGCGGACATCCGCAAGGCGACCGGCTTCGAAGTCGCCGAGGATACGCTGATCACGAAGTCCGCTGAAGACTGAAACGGGTCGCGACGCGAAACCGGGATCGGCTATCGCCGCAACCGGCGCCAATTTGGGCGTTTGCCCCCGCAGGTTCGCGGCTGCGCCGCGCCTTCGGACGGCGGCGAAAAAGCGCGTTTTGAGGGACGTTCCCAGGAGCGGCGGCCTTAAGGCCGCCGGGCGAATGATAGTCCGTGTACGGACCGCAGCTAAAGCGCCCCGGCGGTCCTTGCGTCCGGCCCGGCGAAGTTCGACGAACGCTTCTTCATCGCGTTCTCCGCCAGGTCATCGGCGACGCGGCCGAGCTTTTTGACGGCGGCGTCGAGCGGCTCGCGGATCGCGTCGATCGCGTCGCCGTCGGCGTCGATCTTCTTGAGCGTCGCCAAATAGACAGCGCGCGTTTCGCGCAGGTCAGCGATCGAGGCTTCCAGAACCGCGACATCGGAAAGGCGCGGTCCCGCGCCTTCGGACGTGCGCTCGGCGACGGCCGCAAGCGCGTCAGCCGCAACAAGATGGCGGCGCGCGTCGGCGGCGATCCGCGCTGCGCCGTCACCGTCGCCGAATGAAGCGAGATAAATTTCGACCGCACGGTCGCGAGTCATGCGATCTTCATCGCCGCCGCCGGCGAGACGCGCGGCGAATGAGCCGTCTTCCGGCTTCGGCCAGGGCGACCAGGCGAGGTCGGCGGCGGCGTCTTTCAGCGCCGCGCGCTCTTCGGTCATGGCGAGCGCATCTTCGGCGCCGGCGGTGCGAATGACGGTGGAGCAGGCCGGCAGGAACAAGAGGGCGAACGACGCAACCACCCCTTTAACGCAAAAACCTGACACGCCCTTCGCCTCCTAAACTTGCGCAACCTGACGAAGCCAGAACAGCCCGAAGCGCCGTCTGTCGTCGCGGCGGCGCCATCGCTGAACGCCGATGTCCACATTCAGGCTTGCGCCCGGTGCGGACATACGGAAAACGGTTTGGTGAAACGTCCCTGCCCTCGGTAGTGGATAACATCACATAATGATGAAAGTCAGCAGAATTATGGCGGAGCGATTTGATCTTTATCCGGCCCTCGAACCCTATGAGACGGGGCGGCTGAGGGTCAGCGATCTCCACGAAATTTACTATGAGGTCTGCGGCAATCCGGCGGGCAAGCCCGTTGTCGTCTGCCATGGCGGGCCGGGCGGGGGCATCACCCCGTCCATGCGGCGCTATTTCAATCCGGCGAAGTACCGCATCGTTCTCTTCGACCAGCGCGGCTGCGGCCGCTCAACGCCTTATGCGGAGCTTTCCGACAACACGACCTTCGATCTCGTCGCTGACATGGAGAAGCTGCGCCAGCGTCTCGACATCGGGCGCTGGCAGGTCTTCGGCGGCTCCTGGGGGTCGACGCTGGCGCTCGCCTACGCCCAAACGCACCCCGAGCCGGTGACGGAACTCGTTCTGAGGGGCATTTTCACCCTCCGGCGCGAGGAGCTGCTCTGGTTCTATCAGGAGGGCGCGAGCTGGCTCTTCCCCGACGCCTTTGAGGCCTATCTCGCGCCCATCCCGCCAGCCGAGCGCGGCGACCTTATCGGCGCGTACTACAAGCGCCTCACCGGCGCTGACGAAGCCGAAAAACGCCGCGCCGCGCGCGCGTGGAGCGCGTGGGAAGGCGGCACGGTCTCGCTCTTCCCCTCGCAAGAGCGCATCGACAGTTTTTCGGCGGACGCCTTCGCAGTCGCCTTCGCGCGGATCGAGTGTCACTACTTCGTCAACCGCGGCTTTTTCGAACGCGACGACCAGCTGATCGCCAATGTCGGGCGCATCCGGCACATTCCCGCCGTGATCGTGCAAGGCCGCTATGACGTCTGCACGCCGATGAAGACGGCCTGGGACCTTCACAAGGCCTGGCCGGAAGCCGAGTTCCAGCTGATCGCCGACGCCGGCCACGCGGCGAGCGAACCTGGCATCATCGACGCGCTCGTTCGCGCCACGGATCGCTTTGCCGGCGCATGATTCCGTCGACGTTTCGGGGTCCTTAAAAAGCGGCGCGCCGCGGCAAGGCGCTATTAAGGCTTCTTGACTAAATCCCTTCCGATAGCCGAACGCATGCTTCGGGATTTTATGAAAATCTTTAGAGATGCTGCGTGATGCTCGGTTGCGGGAGACTACCGGGCGGGCCGTGGCGGCCAAATCCCGGGGGAGACTTACTCGTGGTTGGACGCTTGATGGTGCATGTCTCGCTACTTGAGTCAGAGCAGATCGACAGTCTGCTCGACATCGCGGGCGTTGACGGCGTCAGAGATATTCTCGCGGCGTTCTGGCGATCGACGGATGAGCTGTCCGCCGATCTCGCGCGCTGCGCTGAAACGGGCGAGGCTGGCGAAGCTGCGCGCATCGCTCACGCGCTAAAAGGCTCCGCCGCAAATGTCGGCGCCATGCGTCTCGCCGAAGCGGCGCGCGACGTTGAGGCGCTGTCGAAGACAGGCGATCATGTCGCGGCGCGCGATGCAATTGAGCGGCTCGCCGCGATCTATCGCGAAACTCGCGCCGCGCTTGAACGCCACGTCGACGCGCACGGCTAGACCAGCGGGCGATTGACCGGCGCAGCGTCCCTCAAGTCCCCCGCGCGATTCAACGCCGGCATTCTCGGTGATTTTCGCGTGATCACGACAGTCAGAACGCTCATTCTGAATTTCCGCGCTGCAGTATTCTGGTGACGCCGGAATTCGTCGGCTACCCTTCAAATCGTGAGTAGGCGAAGCAGCGCTCGACGTCTTGTCGCTTGCAGTTTTGTCGTCGCATTGGCGGCGGTGATTCTGCTGCGCGGAATCGTGCCGTTTGGATTTATGGTCGCCTTTGACGGCGGCAAGATGGCGCTGGTCCCTTGCGCGGGATTTTTTGCCGTCAGCCAATCGGGCGGTGACGCTCACGCGGCTCATCATGCCGGGCACATTGACGAACAACCGTCAGGCGAAAACAATCGCTCGTCGACGCCTGCACCCACTCACTATTCCGCCTGCCCATTCGCGACGAGCTGCTGCCCGGCCGAAACCACTGTTGTCTTTTTGGCCGGTCCGTCACTGGCGACAATCGCAGCGCCGGCCATTGGCTCGCCGAGCCTGCCAGTATTCGCTTTCGCCCATGCCTTCCTGGCGCGGGCGCCGCCGGCGGCTGCCTGACTGGATTGCAGATGGCCGGCCGTTTCCGGCGCGGGCGCAAGATGTGCTTCGTGATGGATGCGCCCGGCGGATCTAGCAGCGCCAAAACACCATGACCCCGGAAACCGGATGGACGGCTTAATCAGCGCGGCGCCGCGTTGAGGATTTGCGCCCATCCGCCAATTCAGAAACCGCGCCATGTTTCGTCAGATCGCGCCGATTTCCGTCGGTCTTTCGACGAGAGCGCATTCGACGCCTGCACGTCAAACTGGAAACGCTTCATGAAACACCTGCTTCAAACCACTTTCTTCTGCGCAACGCTCACGCTCGCTTCTGGCGGCGAATTATTGGCCGCGACAAGCGGCGAGCAAGACGAAATCATCGTCTCGGACAAGAGGCGGGACGCGCTCGCGGACGCCAAAGCCGAAGCCGACTCCCGGCCGGGGAATGTCAGTCTCGTGCCGGCTGAAGAATTCGAACAGCGGTATGCCGTCTCTCTTCGTGATGCGCTCGCCTTTTCTCCCGGCGTCGTCATGCAGCCAAGCTTCGCCGAAGACGGGCGCTTGTCCATCAGGGGATCGGGGCTCGCCCATAATTTTCACCTCCGCGGCGTCGAACTGCTCCTCAACGGCGTGCCTATAAATGCGGCAGACGGATTCGGCGATTTTCAGGAGATGGACGTCCTCTTCGCGTCGCACATAGATGTCTTGCGGGGAGCAAACGCATTGTCGACAGGTTCGACCGCATTCGGCGGCGCAATCGAAATCGAAACCCTGACCGCCAACACCGCCGAAAACGCGCTTCTCCTGCGGGCGGAAGGCGGATCGTTCGGCACAAGCCGGTTGAACGGCGTCGCGTCGAAGGACTTCGGACGCTTTGGCGCCCTCGCCGCAGCGACCTGGCAAAGGCAGGACGGCTTTCGCGATCACGCCCAGCAGAGAAATGAGCGCTTCTATGCGGATTTCAGCGCGCAATGGAGCGACCGCGCGCGCTCGAGAGTCGGGGTCTTCCTTGCCGACATTGATCAGGAAATTGCCGGCTCGGTCAGCCTGTCCGACGCGCTCGACAACCCACAGGCGGCCGCGCCCCAGAACATCGCTCAGAATTGGCGGCGCGACATGAAGTCGGTTCGGGCCTACACGACAACCGAAGTGGACATCGGCGAAGGATCGTTCAGCGTCGGCGGCTCTTACGCGCGCAAGGACCTCTTTCACCCGATTGTCGTGTTTATTCTTCAGCAGTCTGACGACTTCACCGGGTTCGCCCGATATGCGCTCGATAGCGACTTCAACGGCGCGCCCTTCAAGGTCGCGGCCGGGATGCGCTATCGATATACGGACCTCGACAGCAATGTTTCTGGCAATTTTGGCGGCGCACAAGGGCCGCTCTTCAGCAGTTCGCGGCAACAGTCGCAGTCAATTGAAGCCTACGCCGAGGCGAGGGTCGAGTTGCTAAAGGGCCTCGAGGCGGTCGCGGGCTTTGCTTACCTCTCAACAACGCGCAACTTCGACGACCTGTTAAATGACCTCGAGGACGATCGGCTGAAGTTCAGCGAGGCGAGCCCCCGCTTTGGCCTTCTCTATCGGCCGACGAAATCCGTCAGCCTGTTTGCAAACGCCAGCGCTTCTTATGAAGCGCCGACATTCAATGATCTGACGCAGTCGGGAATCGCCGGATTTACGCCGGTCACGGCGCAGGACGCCTTCACCTACGAAGTCGGCGCGCGCGGCAGCCTCAGCGGCGCGGAACTCGAAATCGCCTTTTTTCGCGCAGACATCAATGGCGAGTTTGTCGCGTTCACGGCGGCGCCCGGCGTTCCGGCGCCGATTTTCAACGCCGACAAAACGCGCCGCCAGGGCGTGGAGCTATACGCAGCATATCAGTCCCCTGACCTGTGGCGCGAGATTTCGCTCAGGCCGCGCATTTCCTATTCATTGAACGATTTCACTTTTGTCGGCGATCCCGTCTACGGCGACAATCGCCTTGCCGGCCTTCCCCGTCATATCGGCAGAGCGGAAGTGCAGCTGACGAGCGGGTCCTTTCACATTTCGCCGAATGTGATTTTTCAGGCCGGCCCCAACTTCGCCGATTATGCAAACACGCTGTCAGTCCCCGGCCACACGCTTGTCGGGATCGAGGCGCGCTATGACCTTGCTCCAACGGTCGTCCTTTTCGCCGATGCTCGAAACCTCGCTGACGCGGGCTATGTCTCAAATTACTCAACGCTTGCGGATGCGCGCGTCGCGCCAACGCTCAATGTCTTCGTGCCCGGCGAAGGGCGCGGCGTTTTCGCCGGCGTTCGCATAGGTTTGGGAGGCAAGCCATGACGGGGGCAAGCGCCATTGGCGATACCGCCCTTCGCGCCTTCGCCTCCGCCATGCGGCGATGGCATTTTTACGCCGGCGTCATCGTCGCCCCGGTGTTTCTGATCGCCGCCGTCTCGGGAATTGTCATGTCGCTGAACGCACCGATAGAGCGCGCGCTTTACTCAACCATGAAATTCGTCGCAGCCGATGGCGTCGCCGTGAGCGCCGGGGCCCAGCTCCAATTGGTGGCGTCCGCCTTTCCCGACGAAACGCCGGCGACCTACATTCCGCCAGCCTCGCCTGGCGAGGCGGCGCAGTTCATACTCACGCTGGGAAATAATGACGCGCATGGCGGCGGCCACGAGCCGCGCGGTGCGCGAATCGTATTCGTTGATCCTTATCGACGCCGCGTCACAGGCTTCCTCGATCCGCAGAAAACACCCTACGCAATCGCGCGCAAGATTCACGGAACCTTGCTCCTCGGGAAATTCGGCGATTATGTTCTCGAAATCGCCGCCGGTTTCGGCGTCCTGCTCGCCTTTTCCGGATTGCTGGTCTGGACGTCATCCCAAAAAGCCGGCGACGCGCGAAACGCCGCCGCATGGCGCAATAGGCATGTGGCGATTGGCCCGTTGCTCCTTGCGCCGATGCTCTTCTTCTTGCTTTCAGGGCTTGCGTGGACGCCGTTCTGGGGTGAAAAACTAGTCCAGGCGTGGAGTTCATTTCCGGCGGCCCGGCTTTCGCCGCCGCTAAGCGCTTCACCGCATTCGACGCTGGACCATGGCGATCACCGCCAGGTCTCTTGGGCCCTCGCCCAGACGCCGATGCCCGTTTCACAGGCGCCCGCCCTTGATCCGCCGACGCTCGACCGCATCGCGGCGCTCGCCGGGGAGCTTGGCTTCGGACACTTCCGCATCAACTTTCCGGCCGGCGAGGCCGGCGTCTGGACGATTTCAGTGACGACGATCGGCGGCGACCTGAAGGACCCGCGCCGCGAGCGAACGGTGCATGTCGATCAATATTCGGGCGCGATCATCGCCGATGTCGGCTTTTCTGATTACTCTCTCGCAGGCAAGGCGATGGCGGCCGCAATACCGTTGCACCAGGCGAGCCTTGGAGGATGGAACCTCGTGTTCAACCTGGCCTTTTGCGCCGGTGTCATTGTGATGGTCGTGAGTTCGACGGCCATGTGGATGTCGCGGCGACGCCCCCGTCGCGCCTGGATGAAACCGCCGCCGCATTCGGCGAACTCGGTAGTTCGCCGGGCAAGCGGAGCGGCCGTCATCTGCATGTCACTCCTGTTTCCGCTATCCGCTGCGGTTTTCATCGCCGTTGTCATCATCGACACGATTGCGACGACACGAGCAGGTTCCGTGACAGCGTAATTGCGAACGCGCGCCGAGATCGCCGGGCGAAAAAGTGGAATCACCGGTTTTTCGAAACCCGGCGCGACCACCAAAAGACGAGAGCTTCGGGCGTTTCCTGTTAAACGCCCGAAGCTCGGGGCCGCGCGCCTCCGGCTGTAAACGACGAAGACTCGCGAATGACGAACCGTTGCGCGCGGGTCGCCCGGCGTTTTAATTGGAAATGAGCGCCGAACGACAATCCTGTCGCGCTCGCGGCGCCGACGGGCCTTCAACGGCGGGCGCTGCGGACCGCCTCCATTCCCTGATCGCGGGATCGAACGGGCGCGCCGCGTCAAGCTCAACAATCGCCGTGCGGGCCGCGGCCATCGCCGCTTCGTCCGGTCCCGGTATGTAGGACGTAACGCGGTAAACGCCTCGCGGCGCCCCGGCCGGCGCACGTCCGTTTGACGCGTTTGCGCCCGTGCGATCCGAGCGCGGTGAATAAAGAGACAGGCTTTGCGAGAGTTTCTCGAACAGGTCGGCATCGACGCCTGGAATCAACCGCAGCTCATCAATGACGTCGATCCGGCGGTTTTTCGGCGCCGTTCCGGCCGCCGGCGGGTAACTTTCAATTTCCGGACGCCCGTCAAAGCCGGCTTCGTCGCGGTCGATGAAATCGGAGATGCGGCCGCCGGCGACCGCCGCGGCAGCAGGCGTTACGCCGACCCTTTCAAGCTCCCTGGCGATCGCCTGGCCGCTGGCGAGATTGAGGTTCAGCCTCAGCGACTCGTTTTCGATCGTCAAAACGACCTCGATATCGTTCTCGCGGCATCGCCACACCGCGCTTTGCCAATCATCCTCGCTCTCCCGCCATTCCGTGACGACGCGCCATATCCCAAGATCGACAGCCGCATCGACCGCGCTCTGGCCCGCCAGCCGGGCGGCGAGCGCGTCATATGTTCTTGACTGAGACTGAACGATCGACTGAAAGGCGACCGCGATGGCGGCGAGCAGGCCGACGACGCCGATAATCGCCAGCAGCGCATTGCCGCTTTGGCTCATCGACGATCCCCGTTCAGTCGGCCGGGGGCGCTTCCAATTTCTTGTCGGTTTTTTCAAGCAGATCCCGGACGGATTCCAGTCGATTTCTGAATTCTTCCGTGACGAGGCGGGCCTGTTCCCGATCCCGCACGACGCGCGGCGTGATAAGCACCAGCAATTCCGTTCGATCAACTTCCTTCCTTTTGGACTTGAAGGCTTCGCCGAGCAAAGGAATCTCTGAAAGAAACGGCACGCCGGAACTCGTTACGTTGCGGCTGTCTTCGATCAATCCGCCCAGAGCAAGGCTTTCGCCGTCATGAACCGCGACGGAAGTCTCGATTCGGCGCTGTTGAATTGTCGGGGAATCGATTCCTGAAGTCGTCGTCGACACGACCGAGCTGACTTCCTGCGTAATGTCGAGGACGACGACGCCGCTGTCGCTCACTCTCGGCGTGATGTCGAGAATGACTCCGGTGTCCCTGAACGAAACTGAATTGACGATCGGCGCATCCGGATTGATCGTGCTGACGGCGGATTGCGTGGCCACGGGCACCTGATCGCCGACCTGGAGCCGCGCCGTCTTGTTATCAAGGACCATCAGCGTCGGCGATGAAACGACCTTCACGTCGGTGATGCTTGCAATGGCGTTCAGGGCGACCCGGGCGTCGTTCTCGGAGAAAATATAAGAAAAACCGGGAAACCTCGAACCGACGGCGCCGGAGGCGACGTCGGAGAATGTCACCCTGCTTTCAGCATTCTCGAAAAACCAGGAGAGACCATGCTGGAGCTGGTCATTCAGAGTTACCTCGGCGATCGTGGCCTCGATCATCACCTGGCTCGGCAGTCTGTCGAGTTCTTGGACCATGGCGAGAATGCGCTGATACTCATACGGCGACGCGTAGATCAGCAGCGCGTTGTTATCGTCGTCGGCGGCGATCCTGATCTTGCCGGCCGGCGCCCCGGGCGAACCTGCCGCCTCCTGTTCGGAGCCGTTCGGGGCTGCCGGTTCGGCGGCCGGATCCTCGCCAGCCGTTCTCGGCGTAAACCCCGGCTGCACGACGCCTGATCGCTGCGCGCCGCCGCTGAAAAAGCCCTGAAGAATTTCGGCGAGCGATTCCGCCGACCGGTTCTGCACATTGTATACAAAGACCTGATCGCCGCCCGATGCTTCGGGGTTGTCGAGGCGTTCGACCCAGGCGCGCGCGTCATCGAGATATGACGAGCGCGACGAAATGATCAGAACGGCGTTCAGCCGCTCGTTGGGAACGAAACGGATGACGCCTTCAAGGGGTTGGCTGGCGCCATTCGAGAAAATTGTCGAAAGTTCTGAGGCGATCGCCTTCGGGTCGGCGGCCTTTACCGGAATAAGTCCGAACGACATGCCCTTCAGCCAGTCGACATCGAAAAGCTCGATCGCTTCCAACAGGGAGTCAATTTCCCGGCGCGAACCGCTCAAGGTCAAAAGGTTGCGCGTTCTGTCGACCCGAACGATCGATCCCGGCGACGAAATCGGCTTTAGAATTCGTTCCATCTCCAATGCGGAGACAAAGCGGAGCGGAACGACCTGCACGCTGAACCCGACGCCGGTTTCGATCGCGCGCGACCTGCCGACGCCGAGGCTGGGCGTGCCGAGCACGGCGCTTTCAGCAGAGCCGATCCGATAGACGCCGTTCTCTTCGATCAGAACGGCGCCGCGCGACTTCAGCGCGCTCTCAAAAATCGAAAGCAGGACGCCCTTGGGAACCGGCGACGCAGTCTTGATCGTAATCGCGCCCTGCAGGCCTTCGTCAATTGAATAATTGACGCCGAGGATGTCGCCGAGAACAAGATCGGCCGCGTCGGCGATCGAGGCGTTGTCGAGGTCGATGGCGAGGAGTTCTTCATCGCCCGCGCCGGGGGCCGCGTTGCGCAGCGCTCCGGTAAAGGAATCGGTTCCCTTGATAATGACTGTCTGCGGTTTGGGCGCTTCCGGCGGCGGGGCGGCGAGCTCCGGCGCTTCGCGGGCGATCAGCGTTGCGATGGAGTCCGGCGGGACCTCGGCGGTTTTTTCAGCGCGCGGCGTCGCGCAGGCCGCCGCCAAGGCCAGCAGAACGCTGCAAAAAACGCGACGGACGATCATTCGTCTTCAGTCCCGTAAAAACCGCTCTCGCCGAGCTTTGCCAGCGCTTCGTTCAGTTTTTCCTGGCGGGCGTCAATTTCCGCCGGCGAAGGCTTAGCGATAGCCGAGGGAAGGATCGGCGTCGCCGCCCTTTTCTGCGAAATCTGTTTCGGGGTAAGCGATTTCCGTTTCGAAACGGTCAAGACGATCTGTTCGCCGCCTCGTTGGAGAACGACTGCGCCGGACTCAACCGCGACAATGCGCCATCCCGCAGCCTCTTCGCCGATGCCGACCCAGCGTCCCCGCCCGGCGACGCCGGTTTCATCAGCCTTGCGAAACAGGGCCTTTTTCACGGTCGCGGTCGAGACAGTGCCGGCAAGCCGCAGATCGCCGAGCGCGTCATTTCCGCCGTCCGCGACGATCGCCTGACGGCCCTCGACGAAAAGCGGGCGCGACAGGATTCGCGCCGCCGCCGTTTCAGCGTCAGCGCCGAAGGTTTCGGGAATTTCGGGAACGGTGACGAGCGCATTTTCTGCCGGCTCCGCCTTTGGCGGGGCGGAAGGAACGAAGGCTAGCCACGCCGCGGCGGCCGTCGCCGTCGCCGCCGCGCCGAGCGACATCGCCGCCGGAAGCTTGCGCGGCGGATGCTTCATGCGCCGTTCTCCGTCCAGAAAAGCGCGAAAGCAGCGACGGTCAGGCTGTACTCGGTTTCCTCGCCCTCCCCGGATTGGCGCCGTATTGTCAGCTCACTGACAACCAGTCTCGGCGTCGCCTCCGACAACGCCGCCAGGAACGCGACGCACGCATTGTAGTCGGCGGAGACGTTCATTCTGACGCCCGCCGCCCCGGCCGCGCCGTCCGCCGGGGAGAACGACTGAGCGCTGATGACGGAGACGCCCGCGTCGTTCGCCGCGCTCCTCATCGCCAATTGAATTTGCGCAAAGGCCGGCGAGCCGCCTTCCTTCGTCAGGAACTCCGATCGCGTCGCCAGCGCTCTTTCCCGGGCCGCTGTCCAACGGCCAAGATCGCCGAGCCTTATCCGTTGCTTTTCAAGCGTCACGATGTCTTCGCGAAGCGCGGCGATTTTCCCGGCGCGTTCCAAGATCGGGCCTGGAACCGCCGCCCAGAAAACAAGGAGCGCGGCGGCCGCGCAGACGCCGGCAAGCGCCAGCGCCAGAAGCCGTGACGGCGTGACGGGGCCAACGCCGCTCATTGGCCGTTCGCCCCGCTGGACGGCGCCGATGCGGGCGGCTGAAACTTCATCCGGGCCGAGAAGGTCTCGCTATTCGTCGTCCGGTCGGTGAATACGGTGGAAGTGAATTCGGCGGCCTCGAACGCCGGCGAGGCTTCAAGCGCAGCAAGCGCGTTCGAGGCCGACGACGCGCTTCCGGAAATCGAGAGGGCGCCGCCGGCGATCGAAAGTTCGGTGAGCCAGACGCTGTCGTCGAGTGCGTCGGTCAATGAGGCCAGCGCGTGAAGCGCCGGGGGGTTGTCGGAAAACCGCGTCGCCAGCGCGGTGATGTTTGCAGCCGCGGCGTTGGCGTCGGCCGCCGCGGCGCGCACCGCCGCCGTGTCGCGAACAAGGGCGTCCTTGCGCGATTCGAGATCCCGAATAGCGCGCCCCTGCCCGTACGCGGCGCCGGCCGCGAGCAAGACCAGCGCCGCGAGCAAGGCGCCATGGTGGGCGCGAAGCAAGATCCGGCGCCGGCGCCTGGCCGCACGCGGCAGAAGATTGATCCCCTCAGCGCCCTCGACGTCGATGCGGCCGATCACGACGCCGGCGCGGTCGAATGCATCGACAAGCTGCGCCAGAAAGTCATTCTTGACGATATATTGCCGGACGACGCGCGCCCCGGATCTGGTTTCCTTGCCGGCGATAAAGTCGAACGTCACTTCGGCGGGGGTGAACGGCGTTGCGCTTTCAATTTCGAGAGCGAGGACCTCGCGAACACGATCGATGGCGCGGGACGGTATTTCAATGTCGAGCTGGAGCGCATCGACCGCTGCTAGCCTCAGCGTCACCGCCCGGCCGGCGCCGTCAGAATTCAGCGTCTCGGCGATCTCAAGCGCGCTGGCGGCGCGCGCCTGGCCGGACGCTGCGCCGGCGCGCTGGAAGTTCGACCCCCCTGGGCCGACAAGAACAACCTCGCCGTCGGCGGCCCACGGCGCGAAGGTCAGGGCTGGCCCGATCGCAGATCGAAGTTCGCCCCCCCACCAGCCGAGAAAAGAGTCAATGCGCGCCGCAATCGTCGACATCAAAGTCCAGCTTCGCCTTTCAGGGCGCTTGATCGCAGTGACGCCGGCGACGGGAGAGTTCTCCCCGGCCCTCAGGGAATAATCCAGTCCGAGTCGGGTGCGATTCCCTTATCCGCCTCATTGTCGAGCCGCATGACATAAGCGCCCTTGGATGCAAAACGCTGGCCGGGCCCGAGCGCAAGCGTCGGATGGGTGCCGACATTAAGGTTCTTTTCGGCTTCGTGTTCAATCAGCTCGATCAGATATTCCTGATTGAAGTCGCCGAGCATGTGCTGGAGGCTGTGTTCGATCATGGTAAGCGCGAAATAGGTCTCGAATTGCAGCCTCGGGTTGACGATTTTAACCTTTCGCGCGCCCATCCAGGCCCTGACGTCGAACTCTCGCGGGTGAAGGGCGCCGGGGCGCTCATAGGGCCAGGCAAATCGCATGCGCTTCGTCGCGTCGCCCGTCGCCCCGCGAAGATAGGCGGCCGCGTCAGAAGGAAGCCCCACCGTGGAAACCTTGCCGAATTTTCCGTCGGCGAGAAGCGGCGCAAGATAGGCGGCCGACGCCCCCGGCCAGATGACGACCGCGTCGACGCCGCGCTCGCAACAGGCGTTGGCCGCTTCAAGGAGCTTTTGTTTGTCAGAGAACCCCTCGGAAATGACTCGCGCGCCGCGCATCTGGGCGTAGCCCATGAATGAAACGGCGGAGGCCGCGCCAAGTCTGTCTTCGAGATAGAACTGCCGAATGTCCGCAGACCCCTTATTCCGGCTGACGATGTAATTCGCCAGCGCTTCGCCCTCGAGTTCGCGGCCGCGCGTGAAATAGAGATTATAGCGATAGGCGACATCCCGGGTTTGCGGCAGGTCGGTCGACGGAAAAATGCACGGCGTGCCGCTGCGATCGCAAAAGTCGGCGATGGGCGCATGCGGGCCGGCGACGATCCCGCCGACGACGGCGAAAACCGGCTTGGCCGCGTAGAGCTTTTCGAGCTGCTCGTTCCAGGTCTCCGGCTCGCCCTCGAGCCGCCAAACGTCGAGCGACCAGTTACGATAGCTGTCGAGGAACTCAGAACGATAAAGCGGCGAAAATCCCGGGCTGCTGAGGTCGCCCTGCGTGTGCAGATTTTTCCAGCGGAAGAACGCCTCGATCGTCGAAACGACAGCGTCGGCGTCGATCTCGCTGACATTCGGCCCGACGATTGTCGCAAAGCGGATCTCATCTCCGCCGACGCCGGGAATCGGTCCGCGGCCGAGGCTCTTCAGATAGGCGACGATGTTCTCAGCGTCTTTCGCGCCAAGCCTGTATCTTGGCATGGTCTCGTCAAGCACGCGCCCGGCGGGATCGACGCCTTCAAGGATCGCGCGCGCCAGGCTCTTGTCGTCATAGGCCGGCCGCGAGCGCGGGTCGCGCATTTTCGCCCAGAACTCCTTCGACTGCACCTCCTGAAAGAGCTCCTTGAAGATGCGGTTGCGATCGCCTGCGCTCGCTTCATAAAGAAGGTCGCCGAGGATCGGCGGCACATAGACGCCCCCCTCGCTTGAACCATAAGCGCTTGGACGATGACAGCTGACGCAGCTGAACTGCGCGCCGCTGATCTCGATATCGCCGCGCGTCGTCGCCTTGACCGGGACCCCGTCGGCCGCGACGCCTTCCCAATATAGCCGCCGTCCGGCTTCGGGGTCGCCCGCTTCAGCCGGCCCGCTCGCCAGGACGACCCCGGCGCTTGCGATGAGGACGCAGATTAAACGCATAGGTCAAACACCGCTGTTCCGGGCTGCGGAAAATTCCTTGACGAGGTCGGTGATGCTCATCAGGCCGCGAATCCGCACCCATTTGTCATCCGTCCGCCAGCGGATAAAAGTGTACGGCTGATGATACATCTTGTTGTCGCCCTGATAGAGGGCGTCAAACGCTTTCGTCGCCTTCATGACTGACTCTTTCGATCCCGTCAGCAGCACCCAGTCCGGATTGGCGTTCTGTTTCGCGGCGAAGTCGCGAAGGCGGTCGGGCGTGTCATATTCCGGGTCGATCGAAATGGACACCATCCGGTAATTCGGCGCCTGCGCTGCAATCTCGGTTTGAGCGCCGCCGAACACCGCGCCCATAACGGGGCAGATCGTCGTGCAGCTGGTGAAAATAAATTGCACAAGGGTCGGTCTATCCTCGGCCAACAATTCATCGAGCTTCACCGGACGCCCATACTGATCGACCAGGCTGATGGCCGGAATTTCATAGGCCGAAGACGAAACTTCATAATTGGCCGACGTCTTCGGGGGCCCGTGATCATGTCCCGCGTGGTCACCGTGGTCCGAATGGTCGTGGCCGGCGGCGCCGTCCAGTCCGGCGCTCGCCTTGTGGCCCGCATGCGGGTCAGGATCGCCCGGCGCCGCAACCGCGCCGGCCGCGCCGCAAAGAAAAACGCAAGCTGCAATCGGGAAGAATCTCATCATCACGCTCCATTCCTGCACACGCGCTTCCGTTCGGCCGGTCACGGCGACGCCAGCCCTGATCGCTCAGGGCTGGCGCCAGTCGCTCGCTCCTTCAGGGGGAGCAGAAGGAGCGAAACCGAAGCGCCGGAAGCATCTGACCAGACTACCAGTTCTCCGCAGATCCGGCGCGACTTGCGAAGAACCAAGTCAAAGGGCGCCAATCGAAATTGACGCCCAATGCCTTCGTTAGTGGATCGACCACACCGCCACGTCGTGGTGGAAGGCGTCGAACTGGTACATCCGCAGACGGCGGCCAGGTTCGTAAGTGAACTCCCACTCGATGTTGTGGCGTCCAAGACCGTCGCTCGCGCTGGTGACGCCCATAATCTCGTTCGGAAGGTCGTTGCCGACGATATTCGAACGCTTGTGCTTCTGACCGCGCGGCGGGAGCATGTCGTCGCCGCGGTCGATCCGGCGATAATTGCCGAGGCCGTAGGCGGCAAGGTCGCTATCGGCGCTTGGCCGTTGGGCCGGGGTGACGACGATCGCCGGCACCGCAGGGTTAATCGTATGCGGCCACCAGTGAATGCGCCCGAAGGTGAACCACGGGCCGGCGCCGCCGACCTCGATCGTATTCTGGAAGGTGTTCTCCCAGCCGCGCATGCCGCCAAAGTCAACGAGCGTGTACTGGTGCGGGTAATAATCGCCGTTGATGATCGCGACTTTTACCTTGGTTCCGCGCTGCGTCCACTTTGTCAGTTCGACCTGGGCGTCGTTCACATACCCATTGATGTGGCCGTAGATCGTGTTGTTGAGGTAAGCGATCGTCACGTCCGCATTGGGATCTTCCGGGATCCCGCGCGGCAGCTTGTTGCGATTGCCCCAGTCAAAGAAGGATTCCGAGAACTCGTCGGCGATCGCGCGGACGCGATTGCCCTGAACGCTGCCGGCCTTAAACCTCCGGAGCGCCGACCACATCCGCTTTTCAGGCGCGAGATCGCCGATCATGGAGATCGCCTGAAGCTTTGCATCTTCGCTGGCGCGCGGATTGTCGCCGAAGACCGTCCGTTCAAAGTGGTCGCGCAGCACCGGCTGCCCGTCCACGACGAACCCGCGCAGCAGGTTTTCAACCGCCTGGACGCGGGGGGGGTGAACGCGCCAGCCCCAGTGATAGGTGAGGTTGAAGAAGCGAGCCGGCGGCTGCTTGATGAAGAACGTGTACTTCAGGCCCTCTTCCATCGGGAAGAAGGTCTGGTCGAGCGAAACGTTCGGAATAAACTGGTTCTGCCCGCCAAGAACAATTTCCTTCGGGTCGTCATACAGCATCGGGAAGGAGGCGAAGTCCTCGTGGCCCCGATTGAGAACGTAGACATTGTACTTGACGAACCATTCGCGGTCGTCCCACTGCCCCTCCCACACGGGCGTGCTGGGATCGTCGCCGCTGTCCGGAATGCGCTCAACCGCCGACGTGTCGATATACATCGTGTCGGATTCGATGTGTGAATCGAACCAGATCTGGTTGATTTCGACGGTCCGGGTTTCGGGATCGACAGCCTTGACCTTCAGCGGGCCGTTATAGTGCAGCACCGGAAAACCGCTATAGGACCGGCCGGCGATCGGATTGCCCTCTAGGATGTCAATCCCCCGCTGAACGATGGCGGGGTCGATGTCGTTTTTGTTGCGCGCCGCGAGGAGGTGGCGGCGAACAACGTCAAGATCGTCCGTCGGCGACCGCGACAGATCGCCTGACAACGGCGCGGTGTCGGCCGTGTTCGGGCGCCGATTGTCGGGGTCGCCAGCGAATTGCAGATTGTAGGGATTCTCCGGCGTCGACGGCACGGTGTTGATGATCTCGTTCCCCATGCAGGACCGGATGTTCTCGTAAACGGTCGGCAGGAGGTTCTTCGGATCATCGCCGAACGAGTCGCCTGGAGGGAACAAATGCCCGCCCTGGTTCGGATCGAGGTTGTTCCCGCCGGTCATCGAATTGCCCGGAGGGTTCATCGTGAACCCCGGCACCGGCGAGGGGTCGACATTGTCCGTATCCGGAAAAAGTCCGGTATGGGCGATCGTCGAGTTCCCGGTGGTGTTGAAGACCGAGAAATGCGGCCGCGGCTGCGGTCCGCCCGGCCAAGGCGCGCAGACGTCGTTGAGCATGGTCAGGCCCTGCGCCGCCGCTGGTCCCGCCGACAAGACGGCGATCGGCGCCAGCAAGAGCATTGCGCGTTGCAGTGTCTTGAGTTGCATCTTCATTACTCCATTCCTGAGCGGTCCGGCCGCCGAGCGCGCAGCAAGGCGGCCAAAGACGCGCTAGATTTCCCGATTGTGCGAAACGGTTCCGGCGTCGGCGTTAAGTCGCCGCGGACCGGCCTGCTTGAGTTCGGCGCGCCGCTCGCGCGGCATGACCCAGGCCATGCGACCTGCGGCGTCGTTTGGCTGGATGCTCGTCGGGAATGTCCCCCAGACGCCGGCGCCGCCGTTTCCGTAGAACACGATATCGACTTTGCGGGGCTTGCCGCTGGTCGAGTGCGCGGGATGACGGTAGAGGCGGGTTGTAAGCGCCTGCACCTCTTCGTTTGTGGTCGTCACGAAGCGCCATCCGTCGCGCAGGCCGAATTTCTTGGCGAAAGCGAGCAGTGCCTTCGGCGTATCGCGGGCGGGGTCAGTCGTGATCGAGTTGATGAAGACATCGCGACCAAGCTTGTCGCCGAGCTCGTCGGCGACGGAAGCGATGAACTTCGTAATCGGAAAGTCCTTTTCCGATTCGATGGACATGAAGTTCACCATCACGACTTTGTTCTCGACCAGGTCCTCGTAAAACCGGAGCTTTTCGCCGAGATGGGAGTAAACTTCCGCAATCGGGAAGGCGTCCCGCTTTTCAATGTCGATGACGGGAATAGCGGCGGGGACGGCGGCTTGTGCAACCGAGCCCGTCGCCGCGACGCCGGCGGCCGCCGCCGGAAGCGTCGTCAGGAATTTTCTGCGATCTGTCATGATGTCCTCTGTTCCGGATTTTTCACATTGGGTTCTTCATGCATCGATCAGTCGCCCTGACCGCGCGGCACGATATCCCAGCGGATCATCATCGCGTGGTCTTCGTGGACGACGTTGTGACAATGCATCACGTGCTTGCCGAGGAAGTCGCGCCAGCGGCCGAAGAACGTGACCTCGTCGTTCGGTCCCAGCGCAACGACGTCCTTGCGCGCTCTGAGCAGATTGCCTCTGTCGCGGACCGACCGGCCGTTGACCTCGAGGATCTGGAATTCCTCGAAGTGCGTATGCACCGGATGCGCCCATGAATTGCCGGCGTTCCGGAAGGTCCAGATTTCGGCGCTTCCCTGCTCGATCTTGGCGTCGATCCTGTTCGGATCCATCAGCTTGCCATTCACCGTCCACAGCCCGTTGTCATAGTCGAAGACGAACAGGCGGCGGCGGCGGACTTCGCTGAAGTTGATCGGCGGCAATTCGCGCATCCGATCGGGGATGCGGCTCCGGTCGGGGCCGGTGGCGGCGACGACGCGGAACTCCATGACCTCGTTGCCTTCGTCAAGCAGGAGGCCGTTGGGGCCAGCGCCGTCGTCGCGCATGCCGAGGCGATTGACGAGCCTGATCTTGTCGCCGGGGCTGTATGACGAGAAGTCGACGATCACGTCATGGCGTTCGGCGACGAAGATCTCGACATTGTCCGTGATGACCGGCGCCTCAAGGAGGTTGCCGTCCGTCGAAACGACGAAGAAACGCTCCGCAGCTTTCCGCGCGCCGGCCGACAGCCCGCTTTCAACCGTTCTGAGCCAGAAGCGGTAAAGGCGCGAAGGACCGCCATTGAGCAGGCGGAAGCGGTATTTGCGCGGTTCGACATTGAGGTAGGGCTGGATGGTGCGGTTGACCGTGAACCGGTCGCCGGTCATGCCCTTCAGCGTGTAGCCGCGCTGCATCGCGGGCAGGATCGGCGGTTCGTCCGACGGTTCATACCGGTTTGCGAGATTCGGGCTGCCGAGCGGCGACCCGCCTGGCGCCAGCGGATGGAACGGGTCGGCGCCGTATTTCGACACTTCCGATTTCGGCTGTCCGTCCGGCGGTCCGCCCGGGCGCACCGGCCATTTCGCGTCCGGCGGCATTGGGACCGGGTTCGGCGTGAAGAAATCCCAGATCGCCTGTCCGTTCTGGTCGAACATCACGTCATGGAAGATCAGTGGAACATCATACTTTCCGCTCGGCATGCGGAAGGCGCCGCGGCGGCGATCGTTTTCGTTGCCGGTGTCCTTGTCGTCGAACAGAAGATAGAAGCCGGACAGACCCGCGTAGACGTTCGTCGCCGTGAAATCGAGGCGGTGGTCGTGATACCACAGCGTCGACATGATCTCGGTGTTGGCGTCAAAGCCGGCCGGGAAGTTTCCGTGGTGGTGGTCCCAGAATTCGCCGGGATCGAAGAAGTCCATCGGCAGGCCGTCGCTCTCCGACGCGGTGTGCGCATTGTGAAGGTGCAATGTCACTGACGGCAGGGCGAATCCGACTTTGCGATTGGGGTCGCTGACGGTCGGAAGATTGTTGATGCGGCGGATAAGCACCGGCTCGCCATAACGGGCGTGGAACGTTTCGCCCGGCGCACCGTTGTTGAAGCCCCAGTGCCAGCTGCCCGCCTGGCCGGTGGGATCATATCCCGTCGCGCCGTCGCCATAGGGCGCCTGTCCGCTGTAGCGCCAGCGAAATTCCGAGATGACCTGCTGGTAGAATTTTTGCGGAATGAAGTCATTGTAGCGCTGGTGCCGCGCCGGATCGGGCGCCGGCCCTTGCAACGCCGACATCGGCAGCGGCTGCGCTACCGGCATCTGATAGAGCGGATCCTGGAAAGGCACGACTGGCGGGCTGGGGCGGGAGACGATGCTAGGCACGCCGGTATCCGGAAACACCAGCCCCGACTGCGGAATCTGACGCGAGCTCTCCGCGCGCGCCACAGAAGACGCCGAAGCGCCCCCCATCAGCATCATCCCGAATTTCAATGCATCTCTTCTGTCGTGCATATTTTCCTCGCTGAAGTTTTACCCAATGCGCGGCGGCTTTCGCCGCCGGTGACGCGCCGCAGCCGCAAAATGGGCGCAGCTAGCCACCCGCGCGAATTCACTCGCGCGCAGCAAGTTGCGCTAAAAAGCGACGGCTCCGCATAGTTTGGCCGGGACTGGAAAAAAGCAGAAACGCGCCGCTCAACGAGCCGGCAAACAAGAATTTCCAGTTCAGGAATTTGTCAGGCCGTCTCGCGACTGAAACCCGACGCCGCCGCAGCTTGACGCCGCGGCCACCCCCATTATCCTCCCATTTCACATCCGCCTCGCTAAAGGCAGATCCTGCGCTCTCTCAGCGAAACGTCCGTATTCTCTCCAACAGACATCACGCCGCTCTCCGACTTCAACTTACCGCTGAATCGGGAATTTCTGAAGAAGGCGCCGGGGTGAACTTTAGAATGGCCATTCTGGAAATTTCGCAAGCGCAGCGTGCGCTGCGCGTTCGGTTAATTCATATCGGCGCGCGCAAGATGCATGCGACAGGGCGCTATTATCGCCGATTGCCGCGGATCGAAGGCGGCGCCATGATTAAGCTCATGATCTTATGCGTCAGCCGATAAACATGGATGCACTTGGCGCTACGCAAGACGACGCGTTTATCAAGGGGGCCGAAAGTTCAGGCGTTCTTGACCGGGCGTCTATCGATCGGCTGACGCGCGCCAAAGCTGCGTCACAGGAATCGGCTGTCGTTCTGGCGCAGCAGCTTGGCCTGATCGGCGAAGACGAGCTTTTAAATTATCTGGCGGCGGCGACCGGACTTCCGACAACACGCGCAAACGGCGTCGATCTTGCCGCGAAGACCCTTCTGCGCGGCGTTAATCCCGCGTTTCTCAAGAGATCCCGCGCATTTCCATTTAGCTCGCCGGATGGCGAGGTGGCGGTCGCCATCGCCGACCCCTTTAATCGGTCCGCCGTTGAAGCGATCGCGTTCAAGATCGGCCGGCCCGTGTCCTGTCTCATCGCGTCAGCGCGTGAAATCGAGGCGGCGCTCAGCGATGGAGCGCCAGTCGTCTACGGCGAAATTCATGACACGAAAGCGGCGAACGCCGACTTCGAAGCCTTGCAGGATATCGCCAGCGGCGCGCCCGTCATCAAAGTCGTCGCTGGCGTCATTGAGGACGCCTGCGCGCGCGGCGCTTCCGATATTCATTTTGAGCCGAGAGAAACCGATCTGAGGGTGCGCGCCAGAATCGACGGGCGGCTTTGCGACCTGGAGCCGATCCATTATTCGCAAATGCTCGCGGCGATCTCGCGGTTGAAAATCATCGCGCAAATGGACATCGCTGAATCGCGCCTGCCGCAGGACGGACGCGCGAAGACGGCGGTGCGCGGCCGCGACATCGACCTTAGGATTTCGACGTCGCCGACCCTTTACGGCGAAAGCGTCGTTGTCCGAATTCTTGATCGGGGCGCCGTCAGTCTGGATCTTGCCGCTCTTGGCTATGCGGGCGCAAATCGCGTCGCATTCGAGGAGGCGCTGAAGGCGCCAAACGGGCTCGTGTTCGTCTCCGGACCGACCGGCAGCGGTAAAACGACGACCCTTTATGCGGCCCTGCTGGCGATCAACTCGCCGGCGAAGAAAATCTTCACGGTCGAAGACCCGATCGAGTACCGGCTGAAAGGCGTCAATCAGGTCCAGGTAAACCCAAAGATCGGGCTCACCTTCGCGAGCGCGCTTCGTTCGCTGCTTCGCCAGGATCCAGATATCATGATGGTCGGCGAGATCCGCGACGCCGAGACGGCTCAGATCGCGGTGCAGGCCGCGCTTACCGGCCACCTGGTGCTCGCGACGATACACACCAACAGCGCCGCGGCCACGGTGACCCGTCTCGTCGATATGGGCGTCGATGACTACCTGATTGAATCCTGCGCCGGCGCCTTCGTCGCGCAAAGGCTGGTCGGGCTTTTGTGTCGCCAGTGCGCTGCAAGAGCGCCGGCGCCAAAGGCGATTTTCGAGCGTTTCGGCCTTAGTTGCGACGACTATCCGACGGTCGGCAAGGCGGTCGGTTGTCCGCACTGCCGGTCCACCGGTTATTCCGGCAGAACGACCATCAGTGAAGTCATTCGGGTCACGCGAGAAGTCGCCGATGCGATCTTGCGCCGCGAAGCCGCGGCCGAAATCGAGAAAATCGCCGTCGCGCAAGGAATGCGCACAATGGCTCAGGACGGCATGGTCAAAGCCGCCGAAGGCGTGACGACGATTGAAGAAGTGCTTAGGGCGGTCAGGACCTGAACAGACGGTGGACGGATTCTCCTACGAAGCCTTTGATTCCGAGGGCGCCGTCGTCAGCGGCGAAGTCGCCGCGGCGAGCCGTGAAGAGGCGTTGGCCAAAATTCGGGCGAAAGGTCTCGTGCCCTTCAAAGCGTCCGCTAACGGAACATCGTTGTTCGGCGTTGTAGAATTCGCGCGGCCGGCGCGGCTTTCAAGAAAGTCAGCGGCGCATTTTTACCGGCAGCTCGCCGTCTTGCTCGGAGCGGAATTGCGCATCGACCAGGCGCTGGCGATCGTCGAACGCCTCATCGCTGAAAAGCGTCAGGCCTCGATCGTCGGCCAGTTGCGCGCCCAGGTTCGCGAGGGTCGGTCATTGTCCGCGTCGATGCAGGATTTCTCCGCGTCATTTCAGCCGTTTGAAGTAGCCCTTTTGAAAAACGGCGAATTGCGCGGCGACGTCGCCGGCGCAGCCGCGATGGCCGCCGATCTGCTGGAACGAACGCTCGCCGTACAGGGGCGCCTCGCGTCCGCAATGATCTATCCGGCGATCTTGTCGATCGTCGCGCTTGGCGCGCTGCTTGTCGTCACGCTGGTTCTGGCGCCGACGGTCATGCCGATGTATGAGCGCGGCGGCCAGGATCCGCCGGCGGCGTTTGCAGCGCTCATCGCGATTTCGGACTTCCTCAAGCAATGGTGGTGGGCGGTTGGCGTTGGTTTGGCCGGATTGACAGTCTCGTTGATCCGCGCGTCTGGCACGAAGCAGGCGAAACAGGCGATTGACGGGTTAATCCTCAGCGTTCCAATTCTCGGCGATGCGGTCGCTTTCAACGAGGCCGCGCGCATGACGCGCACGCTTGCTGCGTTGCTGAAGGCGGGGGCTCCGCTTCCGAACGCGCTTGATGAGGCAGCCGGCGTGCTGAAGACCGCTATCTTTCAAGATCACTTCCGAGCCTCGCGCGAGCGGGTTCGCAGGGGCGAATCGCTTAGCGAAGCGATCTCCGGGCTGCGGCGATTTCCCGCGCCCGTATTCGACCTTATTGTCATCGGCGAACACACCGGCCGGCTGGCGGATATGCTCGCGCATGCGGCGGACTACGCCGAAAGCACCGCGACGCGGTCGATCGACCGCGCAATGACCGCGCTGTCTCCGCTGTTGACGCTCCTGATGGGCTTGCTCGTCGGGTCATTGATTGCGGTCGTTCTGTCAGCGATTCTCGGCGCAAATGACTTGCTCCTCGGATAACAGGCGCCGCTCAGCCGGCGTCACCCTGCTTGAAATGCTGGTCGTGCTTTCGATCATCAGCGTCGCCGCCGTGATCTTCGCCGCCACGACAATGAGCGCCGCCACACGCGGGCAGACCGCGCGCCAGGCTGAAATGCTGGCCTCCGCCATTCGGGCGGCGCGGGCCGACGCCGTAGCGGCCGGACAGGAAATTGAGATGACGTTTCACACGGCTGATGGCGCTTATGGCGTGAATGAGCGCACGGTTGTTCGCCTGCCCCCCGGCCTTTCGATTTCGTTCACCGGCGCCGCTGAAATATTCGACGAAACGGGCGCCGGCGTCCTTCGGATTTACGCTGACGGTTCGACGTCCGGCGCGCTCATCAAGATTTCATCCGAGCGCGAGACGGACAGCATAGCGGTTGACTGGTTAACGGGCGCGGTTCGCCTGTCGCGCGAAAGGAGGCGATAATGCCCGTCGCCGGCCAGCGCGGATTTACGATCATCGAGGCGCTCGTCGCGGTGATGATTCTTGCGGTCGCAGCGACCGCCGTCATCCAGACTTTCGCCGCTGGCGCGCGGCTCTCGGCCCAGAGGGCGGCGCGCCACGCGTATTTTGACGAAGCGCAAACCCGGCTTACCCTTATCCGCGCCGAAGTCGTCGCCTCCGGCGTCCCTTTCGAGCGCGAGCTGACCATCGACGGGCGCATTGTCCGCGAGAGCGCGAGACAAGCCGCTTCCGCTGAAGGTCTTCCCTCACCCGCCGCGCTTTTCGCCCTGACTGTTTCGATCAGCGCACGCGATGCGCCCGACCGAACGGTCGTGACGCTGACCGGTTATGCGATTGTCGGCGGCCCGGGATGAGAAGGACCGGACAACGCGGCCTGACATTGCTAGAGACGCTCGTCGCACTCGTGATACTCGCCGGCGCGTTCGCAGCGGCGCTCGCGATGATGCGCACAGCCGATCGACTGACCGCATCGGCGCAACATCGCCAGGCGCTTGTCGATAACGCCTACGGCCTTTCCTATGTGCGCGCATTGGTGGAAGGCGCCGCGCCGGTCGTCCAGAGCGCACAGGGCGGCGTTCCGATCCTGGATTTTTCAGGCGCGCCCGACGCGTTGAGTTTCTTTTCCGCGCATTTCGCCGCCGCCGACAGACCGCCTCTCAAACGAACGACACTCCGGATTGTCGACGGCGAGATTCAATTGCTCCGCGCCGGCGACGCGGCGCCGCCCAGAACGCTCGCCAAGCTTGACCGGGCCTCGCGTTTTCTATTCGGCGAGATCGGACCGGACGGGGCCCTCGCCTTTCGGGATGATTGGACCGGCCGCACGAAACTGCCGGTTGTCGTCATTATCGCGCAAAAGGACGGGTCAGCTGACGCGCAGCAACCGATGATTGCCGCATTCCCACGATTATCGACTGAGTATTAGACAAAGGCCGCGATCGCCCGGCTCCGCCGAAAAGAAGCGCTCAATTCGGCGTACGGCCGATGTCTTGCGCCGCGCCTTGGCCGCCAGCCTGATCGTCCTCACCCAGAGTATAGAGAAAAAACTCCCGGCCCGACGAGTCGACTTCGAAACGGTAAGGCCGCCCCCATGGATCAAGGGGTATGTCAGCGTCGATATAGGGCCCAAACCAATTCGTCATTTCCGGCGGCGCCGCGGTCAGAAGCGCCAACCCCTCTTCCGGGGTCGGCAGGCGGCCGACATCGGCCCGAAGCGATTCAACCGCACTGACGAGCGTTTCAATTTGCGCCTTTGCGGCGATCGCTTTCGAACGATCAACCTGCGATAGCAACCTGACCCCGACCAGCCCCGCCAGCATGGCGATGATCACCAGCACGACCAGCATCTCAAGCAGGGTGACGCCGTTCTGCAAATGCGAACGATGCGGTCGGCGACGCGCCGGCGCCGCAAATACGTCAGGCCTCACTTGATCCGAACGAGTTTTCAAAGGACCCTCTCACCGCGCTGTAACGCCGAAGTCGATTGCTACGATGGGAGTTTCGCGATAGCAAGCGCGCCGGAAATTACATCGTTGTCGATGACGAGCCACACCATCGACGGCGAACAACCGCCAAAGTCAGGCGCCGTCTCGACGAGGGAGAAGTCGAATGACGCAGACCGTCGAACAGTATGACGCTGCGATCGCCACGGGAATAAAGCTCTTCATGCGCCGCGGATTCATCAATGTGTCAATCGACGACATTATAGCGGCCACCGACCTCAATCGGTATTCCATTTATTCTGCGTTTGGCACCAAGGCTGATTTCTTCGAGGTGTGCGTGCGTCGTTATTGCGCGATCGCGGTCAACAGCCTTTTGCGTTTGGTCTCGGACGAGTCGCTTAGCCCGAAGGACGCGGCGTGCGCCAACCTCTACGCGGCCGCCGAGGAGATGTGCGAAATCGGCGCGGGCTGTCTCGTCAGCGAATATATCACAGAAATGAAAGAGCTGACGCCGGAGCTCGCAGACTTCTGTTTTGAATATTACAAGAAAAAGGAAGAAATTTTGAAAGGGTTTTTCGCGCGAGTAAAGCAAGCGGGCGCGATTTCAAACGACATTGATGCGGACCAAGTTGCAGCGGCGTTCATGATTTTCAAATTCGGCCTATCGAACGAAGTGAAGCGTTCCACCGATATCAAGGCGCTGAAGCTCAAGATCGACGCCTTCATTTCCGCGATGTTTCGATGAGACGTCGTCCATTAAGAAGCTTCGGCGCGACGCGAACCGATTGAATCGGTTCGCGCGCTGCAGATCGTTTGGGGCGCGGGTTGCGCCGCGAAACCGGGATCTGCTTTCGCCGCAACCCGCCCTGGCCTTTTGTTTTTCGCGCCGTATTGGCGAAAAACCGGCGGACGCTCTTTCGCCCGGCGCTTTAAATCGCCGGCCCGTCGGAATCGCGGCTCATATGCGCGCTCATCACGAGGCCGAAGCCGATCATCGTCGTCAGCATCACGGTGCCGCCATAAGAGACCAACGGGAATGGCACGCCGACGACCGGCGCCAGGCCCATCACCATCGACGTGTTGATGAGAACGTGAAGCGCGAAGGCGGTGGCGGCGCCCAGCGCCGTCAGACGGGCGAAATGCGTCTTCGCGCGCACGCCGATATTGATGCTCGTCAGCACGACGCCGAGGCACAGCGCCAGCAAGACGATCGCACCGAAAAATCCGAATTCCTCGCCGAAGATCGTGAAAATGAAATCGGTCTGCATCTCGGGAAGAAAATCGAGCTCGCGCTGCGTGCCGCCGAGAAAGCC